>Ga0115008_10000676_pt1 | contig 26328 bp, 31 predicted proteins | sample FraStrMetagenome_FD_87164 | JGI IMG/M metagenome (GOLD analysis project Ga0115008, IMG submission 87164) | Marine eukaryotic phytoplankton communities from Arctic Ocean - Fram Strait ARC3M Metagenome | ecosystem: Environmental > Aquatic > Marine > Oceanic | place: Fram Strait | collected... | reverse complement strand
TGAATACGATGACTGGGATTTCAGTCCTGAAGGTCGTATGAGACAAGCAAATCGTATGCGACATTTAAGCGACGGAGTTGTAAAAGCTGGTGCTATTGCTGTAACAGATTTTGTATGTCCTACCGAAGAAGCAAGAGCTGCATTTGATGCAGACTTTACTATTTGGATGGATACTATCGATGAAGGTCGTTTTGAAGATACTAATAAGATGTTCGTAGAACCACAGAACGTGGATTATAAAGTTTCAGAATGGTTTGATGATACACACCAGACATTGATGAAAGTTATCTCAGTATGGATGCAAAGGAATGTCTGAGTCAGTAAGTAAAATTAGGCATTTGACAAAAGCAGTAACTTGGCGTATAATAGCTAGTATAACAACGGCTTTAATTGCTTATTACTTTGGTCTACCTCCAAAAGCAGTTGGAATGGTATTCTTAGCAGATTTAGTAATTAAGTTCGTATTGTACTACGGTCACGAAAGGCTGTGGTATAAGTATATTAAAATCGGTTTAAGGAGGAACTAATATGGAGAAAGAATTTTTTGACTATCAGAAGCCCACAGCTCAAATGCTAGGGCGTTGGCAGCCTTGGCATGGTGGTCATACAGCATTATTTAAAAGGGCCTTAGAAGTGACTGGACAAGTCGCTATAATGGTCCGAGACGTGGGTGGGATTGTAGGCAAAGATGCAGGCGGTGGACGTACCGCAGATCAGTCTGATAATCCCTTTGGTGAAATTTCAGTAATAGAATCAATTGAAGCTGGCTTAGCTAGCGAGGGTTATCGTAATGGTCACGAATATATTATTATTTGCGTTCCTAACATTGTGGATATTAGCTATGGTCGAGGTGTTGGTTATACTTTTACCGAACATGACTTGGGCAAAGAAATTCACGAAATATCGGCAACGAAAATCAGGGCCCAACTTAGAGAAGATGGGAAACTATAAAATAAGAATACATGAGGGTGATCAGAGTCATCACCGAAAGTATTCTGGCATCTACGAAGATAATTGTAAATGAAAAAACAAATACAACTTAGGAGTAAAATATGAGTGATGAAACACTACCAACAATAATTACCGAAAAGAATAGAAAACAGATCCAAGGCGCTTTGCAGGAAATGTCGAATTCTATGTTACGGGTAGAAGCTGAAAAGGATCACATGAAAGCAATTGCTGAGAAAATTCTCGAAGATTGCTTGGTACCAAAGAAAGACTTTAACAAGTTAGCACGTATCTATCATGCATCTAATTTAGCTCAAGAAGCAGCAAAAAGTGAAGAGTTTATGCAGTTTGCTGAAGCAGTTATGGAACCGTTGCAGCTCGGAAAGGATTCAGATGGATCAGGAACCTTATCATAATAAAGGCGTAGGTTTAGCTTTTTTAATTATCGCGCTCACTATGATTGGATTACCAGTAGTCATTGGTACATCTATGGGCTGGTTTAACCTGTTTGGAATACTAGGCTTATGAGTAAGATCCAAGAAAAGCTAAATAGTATCATGGACGAGATACAAGCTCTTATGGAGTCACATCCTAGAGCTCATCTCGAAGAAGGTACTAAAATTCATGAGCTAATGAATAAGGTAAGCATCTATTTTCAACACATGGATGATGAGAATAGAGACTATTACCAATACGTTCAGATGGCTATTGAAGAAGAAAGGGAATGGCGGGTTTGAAGTCTCAATATGAATATCGTATCCAATACGAACAGCAATACGTACAAGAGGAAACAATTCCTGCGTTAAACACGCCTGAAGATTGCCACAAGTATGCTATGTTCGTAAAGGGCAACGAGCACTTTGATAATGGACGTACTTACGTATTTAAAGATGAATTCGGCAAATATGTAAGTACGTTCGTCAGTCAATACTCTGATATAATGGAAAAGAATCTTGAACCTGGTGTTAGAGATGCTGTACTTGCTTTACAACAGAAGGGTTATCTAACCTTCACTAGTTGCCAAGGACATGCTGATTCTAAACACCGATATATCGGGGTTGTGTTTAACGATAAGGCTCAGAAGGGCCAGTTTATGCACGAGATGAAGGATCTAAGGTGCGATATTCATTGGTATGATAACACCATCAATTCCGAAGAAAGACCTTGTAAGAACATCCCGTGGTGGTCCGAGGGTGGCATTACTTTACACATAGTTTACGATGATCACAATTACGACAATATGTCTCAAATGGAGAGACGAGAAAAGCCATATACAGATGAAGAACTAACTAAGTTCTGGAATATACAAATGTGGCGTAATTACAAACATTACGAATGTATTGTATTCTCTTTTGGTTACCCGATGGTTGAAAAATCGATATGGGAACGAATCCACAAATACTTCTTTTATAATCAATTCAAGGTTGAAAGTGCTTATAAAGACTTCTTACTTAAAGTCGATAAGCTTACTGAATATCTGGCATAAAAAAAGGGATTCCGAAGAATCCCTAATCTTATCTTGAATAATTGGGGTGGTTGACCCACCCTTCTTATTATAGTTTTGCTTTAACTTAGAATAAGTTAGTGATAGCAACTCTACGGTAGTATACGTTTTGGTTAGCTTCAAGAGCACCAGAACCTTGCGCGCTACCTTTAGCGAACGGGTTAGATACCATACCATAACGGGTTTTGAATCCGATTTTTGGCTGGAAGCTGTTCTCGCCAACTGCACGTACCATTTGTAACGGTACATATGGGCAATAGAATAAGCCTGCATCGAACGATGAAGAACCTTTATATCCTACTACTAAGTAGTTACCTACAGCATATGGATCGATATATACTTTATAGCGACCGTTAAGTACACCAGCGAAAGTATTACCAGTATCATCTACTGTTAGAGAATTGCTGTTTAAAGCAGGTGTGTAATCTAGTACACCAGCCATTTGCAATGCAGAAGCTACGTCTGAAGAACAGATAACGATGTTACCTTTTCCACGTCTTGTGTCTTTAGCAATAGCGTTAGCTTCTTGCTCGATTTGGAACATAAGACCTTTGAACTTCTCTACTGACCAACGACCATTTGCATCAACGTCTAAGTCGAATGTACCTGAAGCAGCAGTAGCTACAGCGCCTGGTTTAGCGTTAGTGTAGATTGTACGAACTAATTCACGGTTGATTTCAACTAAGATTTCAGACTGTAGAATGTTCGCTAGTTCTGTTTCAGCATCTAGACCGTGTACGGCTTTAAGATCCTGAGCTAGCTCTGTAGTGTATTCAGCTTTAAGAGCTCTTGACTTAGCAGCAACAGTTACTTTCTCGATTGAGAAGGCCATTTCTGCGAAACCAGTAGCTGGAGCAACTGGGTCACCAGCAGAACCTGTTCCACCAACTGCAAGACCAGCACCTAATGCTTCAGCAGCATCAGTAGTCATACCAGTACCTGAAGTAGCGGCAGCATTTGGAAGTGTGTTAGCGTGAGTACCTGCACCAGAGAAGTCTGAATCAGCTTCGCCGTAGAATGCTTCTGCACCCGCTTGGTTAGTGTAAGTTGAACGCATTGCGAAGATAAGACCGGTTGGTCCTGTCATCGGCTGAACACCAGCGATGTCGTATGCCATTAAGTTAGGCATAGCACGACGTACTAGTGAGATTAATACTGGATCGTAACCAGCTGTTGGACCAGCAGCAGTAGAAGCTGAGCCGAAGCCGCCATCGCCTGTTACTGTAGTTTCACTTAGTAAGCCAGTCATAGAAGCGGAGATATCCCCGGATTCTACTAAAGCCTTTTCTGTGTTTTCAAGAATAGTAGCTGTTACGCTTTTCTTGTGTTGATCGGCAATCGGTGAGAAAGAGTCGTGCTCAAGAATTGGGCCCCACTTTTCTACAAGTGCCTGATAGTTTGACTGTGCCATAATTGTCTATCTCCTTGTTTAAATAAGTTCTATCTGGATCTATTTATAATATTATTAGTTTTGGGTTAATTTTTGTCTTGCGTTTAGAGACTCAACGAGAGCATTAATTGAAGAATGATCTGAGACTTCTCTCTTCACTTGTGTTTCTTCAGTAATGATTTCTTGCTCTTCCTGAACTTCTTCAGCTATAACAGTTTTCTTCGTGAAGAAAGACTCTTTAAGCGTTGTAAGGTCTGTTTGGTATACCGCAATATCTTCTACGTCGAGCTTCTCAGAAAGAACTTTTAATCTCTCACGCTGGGTGATAGTCAAGTCTTCAGTTAATTCATCAAATACTCTACTAGCGTTGAGTGATGCAATTTCGCTTGAAAGCGCAATATTCTCATTGATAGCATCATTAGCAGCAGCCTTAACTTGTTCGATTTCTTCTTCAAGTCCAGCAACTACGTCGATAGTTTCGTCATCGATTTCAATGTTGTGCTCTTCGAAAAGACCTTTCAGGCCAGTCATTAATGATTCTGCCATTTCTACCTTAACGCCGGTTTCAATAGCAAGTTCGTTTTCTTTCATCCACTCTTCTACTACGTATTCGAGATAAGAATCAAGATTTTCCACGATTTTTTCTACTGCTGAATCAACTGATTCTTTCATCTCTACTTCTAGAGATTCAGTTTTTTCTGCAATAACAACTTCAGCCTTTGCAGTAGCTGCTTCATTAACAGCCGCCTCAAATACTAATGTTACTTTAGTTGTGAATTCTTCAGATAAGTCCATGCCTTCGAACATAGCCTGAATTGATTCCTCAATTTCAACTACTTCTTCAACCACTACTTCAGATTCCGCTTCTTCAGCTTCTTCCTTAACAGCAGCTTGGCCTGGAGTTACTTTGTCAACTTTATCAGCCGAAGGATCGACTTTCTTTTTGACATCTGCCTTTTTCTTTTTAATTTCGCCGCCCTCTGGAGATACTGGTTCTGCAGTTTCAGCTGCAGGAACAGATGCACCACCGGATTTTTCGACGAACTTTTCGTCTAACTCATTTGACATATGTTCTACTCCTTTTAAAATGGTTATTCTATATGTTTACTATTTATTAAAAAGTTATTTTCGTAAACTAGATACAAATCGCTCGAATAACTCGGCGGCTGTACTTTCATCAACTCGACGGACGACCCGTCTAACTTCTTTCTCTACTGTCTGTTGAATTTCTTCGATAACTTCTTCAATAGACACATCCTGAGGAAGCCAATTGCCTGAAGCGATATCATAATAATACTCTGCATTCTCCATGATACCATTTACGAAACAATTCGGGCCACTTGGATCTGTGACAATGTCAACAGTAGCTAAATGGAAATCGTTTTGTACTTCCATGATTCCGTCTTTGCCTTGCTTGACGGAACCAAGTCCTCTTGTAGATACACCAATAAGGACACCTTCGTCCATTAAAGTCTTAACGATGTTACCCATCGGAGTACCAAGAATCTTTGCTCTACCGATAAAATTAGAGCCATCTTTTTTCATCTCTGTGATAAGATGCGAAACCCTATCTCCATTGATTGTTGGTCCATCAGGATGTCCTAATTCGCCGAGTGCTCTTTTTGTAACGATAAAATCTTTGTTATAGCGATTCATTTCTTTTTCTAAAATCGCTGACGGATATATTCGGCCATTACGATTCTTTAAGTCACCTTGCATGAAGATACCTTCAATGAAGTGAGACTTTTCACCAGTCTCTTCATTAAGATCGGTAATTACATTACATTCTTCTGTGACTTCAGTAATAAGTTTCATGTTGTGCCTCTATATTATTCTATTATATTTATAATTCTTTTTATAAAGCTTCTCTTGCAAATCCGACGATTTCTTCGAAACCAGCTGGATCTTTAATAGCTACTGCTCCGAGTTTTCTACGATTTACAGGATTCAGATCTTTAAACATTTGGTTTAATAATTGTGAATCTTGCTTAGAAACGTTAACGGATTTACCGTTTTGGAGTCTTAAATTGCCTGGCTTGAACTTCATATTTTCTTGTAATTCAGCAATAATAGATTCGTTAGTTCTAATTTTATCTTGACCATGATCATCAGTATGTTGTACCTTAACTGATTTCATAACGGTTCTTGTTTTGCCATCTGGACCTGTTTGTCTTACTGGTCTTTTCATAGCTGACATTGTTGTTTCATGTACTTCAGGGTGAATATCTTTTGCATCTTCAGCTGAATCATAATGATGTGCTAAATACTTTTGAAGATCTTTTTTCTTACCAGTAGCAGAGTGTGAATCAGCAGTATCTTTAGATTTCTTTAAAGTAATGTTGTGCTTTTTAGCAGCTGCATCATGGCCGCCAGTATGATCGATATCAACAGTATGAACCTTATTCATATCTTCTTCTAATGCATCAAGCTCTACAGATTCTTTTCTTTGATTTTCAACATTTTTTAGGCCTTGCTTAAGTCTAGCTACTTCTGCAGCTTTATCTTTTTTAGCAACGGCACTCATAGCTCTACCAATGTTCTTCATTGTACTAGCATGTTGTCTAGCCTTTTTAGCAGCATCTTTTTCTGCTTGGTTTGGACCTACAACTTTACGTCTAATATCATTAGCTTTTTTCTTGATGTTATCCATCATGCCTTCATCTACTGATTCATCAAACATACTACCTTCTGGTTTACCACCGGCTTTTTTAACTAGTTTATTAGTCGCTGTAGCAATACCCTTTTTGCGCTTAGCACTATTTTGGAAATCGCTAGAGTCATCATGAGCTTTGTTGATATATGATCCAAGCTTTGCTGGAGATAATTCGTCAAGATCTTTTTTCTTACCTTTGCGTAATTGTGCTAAATCATGGCCATCAATTTTGCCATTATTGTTATGATCTATTTTCTTTTGCTTATCGCTTAATGCATCATCTAACTTAGTTTGAACAGCTTCCATAGCAGAGAAAACTTCGCTATTACCTCTTTTGTATGCTTGATCATAAGCAACGTCACCTTTTTGGTCTGCTCTTCGAGCAGCGTTGTCAGCAGCTAATTCTGGCTTTGCAATTTCGCCAGTGTGTTGATGATCTAAAGCAACAGGGTGAGGTATTACTTCATAAGTGTGTTGGTCTTTAAACGCCTGCTCTTCGCTAGCGCCACGCTCTGAAGGTTGTGCAACTTCAAAGATAAATCTTGAAAACGACTTCATTTGAAATCTCCTAAATTTAGTTTAATTTGATTATATTTATCCATTTACAGATCTCGATTGCTGTTCTTGGCCTTGATCTTCATCATCTGGCTCATCGTCTGTCTCACCAGCTGCAGCTTCTTTTGCTATCTGCTTATCCATATCTTTGATATCATCATCATTCATTCTAAGAACGTTTTTACGAACCCACTCTTTAGAATAATAAGTACCAATATGTTCATCAACTTCTCTTAAAGTTGTTAGCCTTTCACGAGCAATCTCTGCTTCTTTTAATTCAGAGAAATAGTTATCTTGGATAAAGTCATAACGTAATGTATTCTTTATTTCTGCAAATTCTTCTGGTGTCATAATACCCTTAAGAATTAATTGCTTTTCTAAGATCTGTGTAAACAATCCAGAAAATCTATTTCTTAAACGTTGAATGAATTTGCTAAACTTAAGTTCGTCACGAGTAATTTCTGAAACACGACCAAATGAGTACATTGATTCAGGTTCTAAACGTGAAATAGGAACCTTAAGTGATTTGTATAATTTGCGTTGAAAGAACTGAAGTGTTTCATCACTAGTAAGTCCAGCAGCATTACCACCAGGCATAGTGTCAACTTCTGTTGTACGTTCACCACCTCTACGAGGGAACCAAAAGTCTTCAGTCATAGTCATCATTTTACGAGCATCTGTAATTTCACCGGATTGTGAATTGTACTGAAGCTTGTTCTTATGACGAACCATCATATCTCTTATATACTGTTCAGCTTTCGATTTAGGTAAGTTACCAACGTCAATGTAAAACACTCTTCTTTCAGGAGCTCGTGTAATTGTATAAATGATTGTCGCATCTTCCAACATCCTTAACTGGTTAATTGGCTTAATAGCTGCGTGCAAATGGCTAAGAACAAGTGCATTATTCTCACTCATTTGCCCAGACGTAATACGTGCTACTGAATCTTTTGCAATCTTATAGCCCTGTGAGCCTGATGTTCCAGATCCCTTTTCACTACCAAAACCGTTTTCTGAATACATATAGTACTCAGCTTTAACTTTCTTAACAGGTACGCCTGAATGTTTGTCAGTACCTTTCTTATCCATTTCACGAATAAGTTTAAGTTTACGAGGATCTACATAACGTAATTCCCGTATACCATCTTTAACATTCTCTGGATCGATAATAACGTGATAGTTAACTCGACCATCTACGTAAAACTTTGAAAATGTATCGTAACCTTTATTAGTAAAGTCTAATAAAGTAAGAACTTCTTGAAAGGTTTCTGATACTTTTTCTTTAACTTTGTCTGGTAAGTCTGAGTCGTCCATAATAATATCGACTACTTTATCTTCCAGATCTACTGAAATTGCTTCATTAACGATTTCATCAACCGCCTGAGTAATTTCTGGGTTCATTGCTAAACCACGATATTTGGTAACTAACTCTGATTCAGTTTTTGCAGTACCTTCTAAATCTAGAATAGTACTGTAGAATCCGCCCACAGCGTTACCGACGGTAATCGCACCGTCGTCATTTTGCGGCTCGGCAAAGGATACTACTGGTGGTGTAGTATCCTCGCCTGTGTCGCGATTAATTTCAAATCCGAATAATTTCAATTTTTATTCCTCACATTATATAGTTTATTTATGTCGTCGATACGCCAGTGTTTCCTTCGACTCTCCACAAGTCGTATTGGAACTGAATGTTGAATTCTTCGATCGTGTCAGTTTGTGACCAATCCATCTGAATTCCATCAATTGCAATAGGGAACATACCTTCAAAAATGTACGTTCTAAGAATCGAACCGTCTTTACTAAATTGAGTAATTTGACCGTTTGATTTGTACTGCTGAGGTAAGCCTCTAGAATTACTGTCGTGAGAGTTGATGAAATTCATCCACTCTTCCATTGCGTTTCGAATAGCAAAGTCTTCGTCGTTGATTACGGTTACAGTCCAGTCTGCGAATGTTCTATCACCGGCATATTTAACCTGGCGTCCAAAGTAAGGCACAGTGTACTGCCCTACTGTTGACTCAGGAATTCCTGCTGCTCGTACCATGAATGGTACTTTGATATCTGCAACAGTGTTTACCGGGTTGGTGATCTGACATTGGAAGAGCGTAGGACGTGCACCGCCACCAACAAGTTCTGATTTGAACTGATTAATGTTAAATGCCATGTGTTCTTCTCCTTTTAAGTATATTTATTATGCGATCTGACCAACAATTTCGTCAAACTCAACGCCGGTTCTAGTTGCAACGAATGTTAATTCGATAACGTTAATAGACCTAGCTGGTTTAATGAATATGCTTGCACGGAACTTATTTGCATCTACGATATCCGGTGTATTAACTGTAGAATCACTAACAACTCTATAATCAATAATACCACGACGACCTTGGATGTCACGTAAGAATGGATCAACTATGTTTCTAAATTGAGTTTGACTGAAATCGTCATTGAACTCGAATAAGAAACTTTCAGCCGCAGTAGCAATCGCTTTTTCAACTGAGATGAACAATCTACGAACATTCAGTCTATCGAAAGCACTTGCCATTCCAAGACCTGTTTTATCACCAAATAGTACAATTCCACGACCTGCTTGTGACATAACCGGATTAACATCCGAGCTGTATAACTGGTCTCTTTGTGGTTTGCTTGGGTTAAACGCTAATTTAACGATATTTTTGATAATACCTTTTCTGTAACCAGCTGGAGATTCCCAAGGATCAACCCTTGAAGAAAGACCGGCCATGTCACCGTTTAATGGTGTCCAACGATATTGATCATTGTACTTGTCATACCTATATTTATAACCACTGTCGATGAATGCATAAGATGAATTTTGAATTCTGTTACGATATGCAATAGCATTTACTAACTTATCATTTGCTTTTACTTCGTCAACGACTGCTTCTTTAGATGGTGAGATGAATGCAACACAATCTCTACGATAATCTGCAACATTAGAGATAATATAGTTAGCTCTAACACCTAGATCATCACCCTTACCTTGAAGGATAAAGCTAATGTCGATTTCGTTTGTATTTTTGAATGTATCCCATGCAAATGCTAGACCACTTAACGATGCTGTACTTTCAGTTGAAGCATCAGATCCGGCAGCCATTCTTTCGTATGCTGTTACCTTAGCAGTAGCGACGTCATCTTCGTTGGAAATAGCCGCAGTAACTACTGCAGTATTAGCAACTTTGACCCAAGAAGACATATTTTCGATTACTGTATCGTAATAGTTTGTTCCACCTTGAGCGCCTTGAGCACCTGCTGTTGTTGAAAGATTTTCGAATACTTCAAGTACTGTATTAGGTGTACCTGTGATTAAACCATCTTTATCAGAGACTGTAATATGAACATGTCCTACACTTGGTGCTTTACCAAATAGTGCATTTTGTGCCCACTTTCTAGTGATTGATACCTTACTTAGATCAGTCTCAGCTAATGTATATCTTGAACCAAGTCCAATATCTACTTTTGTAGCAATTGTTACTGTAACAGCGTTATTACCAACACCAACTGTGCCTTCAACATCTGTATTTTCTACTGATGTTACGACTATGTCTTGGTATCCAACACTTGAGTTACCGATTACAAGAACATCGCCTACATAAACAGGTTCAACGTTAGTTGCTGTTACGGCGTTGTTTGCATCCAATGTTGCTTCAACTTCGAATGATAATTCATTAGAATTAAATCCAATGGTTTGCGATACTGATTCATCACCAATTTGGTTAGAATCAATTCCACCTACTGGTTCGATTTCAGACATAAACGCCTTTGCGGTAGACCAAGAAACTTCAATAGAGTTACCTAATGCGCCAGGGTATTTAGCTGAGAACGCACCGAAGGTACTATCATCTGCTATAATGTTATTATTAGCATCCAATACGACTGTCGTAGAGGTTGCGGTGTTTGAGTTATCATCTGCTCGAGTCACATATAGTGCATTTGAATATGAGAGGTAGTCTGCTGCTGTGAAAAATGTTTCATAGTTGTCGTCGGTTGGGGAACCGAAACGTTCAACTAGTTCATTCTCAGAGGTAATCAAGATAGGATCGTTAACTGGACCCCACTTGAATATGCCAGCTAATGCCGCTGGGGCCGTCGCAACGCCTGGTACTGCCTGACTCGCATCCACTTCTCGAACAATGACGGAAGGACTTACGGAAAAAGCCATGTTTTTCTCCTTTATTTAATTAGAAACGCGTTTTAATTATTTTAGTTATATATCTGTTTCTATTTATAAATTAATCGATTTGTGTATTTTAATAAGAGCTTTCTCATAACCTAAGTCCATCTTCTTCATATATGCTTTCTCCGTCATCTATAAAACCAAATGGTAGCATCTCTTCTTCAATCTGCTCTTCTGTTTTTTCTCTGAGCTTCGTTAATGTGTTAATATCAGTCATATCTTTGAAATAAGCTTGCTCGGTCATCCAAGCAAATAAAACTAAGTTCATTACTAAATCATCATGAAAACCGGGTTCTGCTTCGAATGAGTTTGCTTTCTTTGAAAACCTACTCAGTTCTTGGATAGTTTCATAGTCTCGTACAAACAATTGATCTTGTTCAACGAGCATTTTAAGCATCGAGCAACCGGTTCCTTTTACGGTTTTAGTTGTTCGTATACCATTTTCTACATTTTTTCCGAATCCGCCACTAAGTACCTTACCACTCCGCCCAGAGTTTTGTGTGTAAAGTAAATTTTCATAACCAAAGTCTATATGTAAAACATCGACGACCTGTCCGCCGATATCATTAATTTCTACTAAAAGCCCTGCTGTATTATATATATTTCCGCATCTATTGAGTACAGATGCAAAATCAATTGGACCAATATAGTTGTCTCTATACACTGCAACCTGTTTATAAGGCATCTCTGAAATATCAAAGACTGTAAAAGTAGAATAGTCTAAACCTTTACCCCTTGCAACATCTGCAGTTATTACATACTGTTTATCTTTTTCAGGTCTTTCATATTGAATAAAACCTTCGCTTTTAACTAATGGTGTTTCAGGATATAACTGTTTTAGTTTACCGCCACTAATAAGAGTACCTGAACTGCCTAAAAACTCACAGCAATATTCTTGATTAAATTTTTCTTCATCATGATCTAAAGCTTCAAGTGTCTCTTTTTTCCACTTGTCGTCTCGGCCAGGAACATCATACCACATTACTTCTTGATATTCATAGCCATTTGTACCTTCTTTAGCACCTTTACAGGTCTTCCAAAAGTGATTTAATCCATTAGGTGTGGAAGTCATTAACAACTTTGTAGACTCACCAGACGAAATAGTTGGATATACTGATGCGAAAAACTCATCATACCCTTCAATAAATGCAACCTCATCGAGGTATAGAAAGTTAACAGATTTACCACGAATGGCGCTTGAAGATGTTGTACCGGCTAATACTTGGCATCCGTTTTCGAGTGCTATATTACCTTTATTCCATTCCTCGATGCCCTGCTGTAACCACTTAGGTAGTGCTTCATATGCTAACTTAACTCTAGCCATAACCTCTCTAGAGGCATCTCCTTTATTCGCAAGGATAGCTACAGTCTTAAATTCATTAAACAAAATATAGTGTAAGATAACTGCAACGGCTGTGGTAGTTTTACCAGACTGTCTTGCGGTCAAAACAGCTACTCGTCTACTTTCAAATATCTTAGCACAAATTTCTTTTTGGTAATCATACATATCAAAAGGAACTAATCCTCTATCAACATGCACGATTTTAATATAACTCTTCGCAAAGTATACTGGATCGTTAGCACACTTCATATATTCTTTAACGAGGTCAGGAGTCCACTCAATTTGCTCCTGCACTTTCTTAAGATGCGTGTTTCCTAAGTATCCATCACCCATCTATTACACCGTCATCTTTATTCGTGTCTTTTAACATTTTGAGTAGATCTGATGTGGAAAGTATTAAATTATTATTTACCGTGTTTGGCTGAGCATTTTCTTTGGGCCCATTAATTTCTTCTTTTGCAAACTTCTTTTTAGTAGAAATATCGGCAAAATCTTTGTTGGCATCAAGAAGGGTTTTCATTAAAGTAGAAACAACTTCAAAAGCTCTAGGCTGCTCAGATTGTTTGGCTATTTCTAACATTTCTTGCATAGCATCTTTGCCGGTTTCAATAACTGACGCAACGTTTTGTCTAACGTCTTCTATATCTTTAAGGTTCTCTTCATCGATATCTGACATGACAACGGGCAAAGACTTAGCTTCTTCCTCAACCGGAGCTTTTACTGCCGGTACGTGTTTCTCGTCTTCATCAATTTCTGACATTGGTCTAATGCCAAGTGCAGAAGAAATCTTTTCGTCGCTCATTATTCATCCTCAAATATTGTAATAATACCCCAGTCGTCATCAAATTCAATTTGTGTATATGGTACTGACGTTGCGGCTGGACCTCCAATTGTAACTGCAGGAGCTGTACGATAACCAGAACCAGCATTTGTTACGTTAATACTTGTGGCTTGTCCTGTACCATCAATTACTATGTTTGCCGTTGCAGTACTTGTAACTACTGAATCGATTGAAACATTTGCCGAGGTGTAGAACTTACCACTATTATTTATAGTGATTGAGTTTACGCTTCCGTCTACTAAGACCGGAGTTGCAGTTGCTTGATAATCTGCAGCAACACCATTTGGTGCTGATATTGTAAACACTGTATTAGCGTCATAGTTTAAACCGTTATTTGTTATTGTAACACCAGTGACTTCACCGTTGGTAACAACAAGATCTGCCGAAGCAATATCTTTATCAAAGTTACCAGTGTAATCTGTTCCGTTTGTTGGATCAGTCGGTACTGTGTATGTACCAGCAGGTGTTAATGCACTAATTGTAGAAATACTAACGTTATCTAATGCACCTAGGAAAGATCTTTCGTTTGCAGAACGTTCACCGGCAATAACCTGTGCTCCACCACCGAGTAAGAATCCTTGAGGACCTGAGGTGCCAGCATCAGCTACACCGTTTACTAACCATCTTGCATTTGCACCAAAGTGTTCAACACGACAGTGATTCCATGCATTAAGATTTAATGTTTCAGGAGTTGACCTACATGGTGCACCACCTGTTGCGTAGAATAATGCAAGAGTTCCAGTGCCATCTTCTATTTCAATTCTCATTTGAGAACCATTCATATGTAGAATAACATTATCGTTTGCATTAAATTCTGTTGGATATATCCAAAACTCGATAGCATAACCACTACCCGCTGTTACGAAATTAATTCCTGTTGTATGAAGTAATGTTGTATCAGTATGGCTATCGTGATATAAAGCATCATCACCAAATTTAACATAAGGTGATTTAGCCGGTGGCTCAGATATTGCAATAGTGGCTGAATTATAGTATGTACCTGGATTGTCTATATTGATAGATGTAATGGCCCCTCCAGCAATGATCTGTGACACTGCAGCGGTTGTTACGGGCATGTTTGGAGGAGTTATAGTTATATTTGGTAAGCTAGAATAGAACCCTCCAGCCTCAAGTATGTTGAACGAAGCAATTGCTGTATTCGATACATTGGCTGTAATGCTGGCATCTAAAGCATCTGGAGCTGCAACTGTTACCGCAATACTATTATTAGCATCATAGTTTTCACCATCGTTTGTAATTGCAATTGTATCAACAGTACCATTTGTAAGTGATGCAACTGCTGTTACTCCAACACCATCTTCATTTAATGGATTACCATTTGAATCTAGTCCTGGCTTAATTGTAACACCTTCTTGGCGAGGAGCGTTTGAGGCAGTATCAGTCATCATATCTATATCAATAAATTTGATTATCTTTTGTTTCTTCTCTGGTCCGAAGTACCAACCTTTTAATGTAAAGTTGAGTGTGTACATAATGGTTTGTCGTGATTCAAAATCAGCTTCGTAAAGATCTTCGGTGGTAACACCATTAAGGATAATAGGAATATCAATAGGATCTAAATCATTAACCATCTTAGCAGTTACAGTCCAATCAGGAGTAAAGAATGGAATGATTTGTTCCATAATCTTTGTAGCATCTTCTGAATACTTTGTCATAATGTATAAAGAAAAATCTAAATTGTATGGTACCGCTGAGTGTACAAAATTACGTGATGATTCTGTTTCTGCTTTTGCAGACTTTGTCATCTTATGAGTAGATCCAATTTTACGTTGTGGATCATAGTTTAAACTCGTGATTTCAAAAGACATTCTAGGAAGAGTCATAGCAGTTCTACGACTATTTAATAAGTCAGGATCATCTCTGAGTCTTGCAAGAATCTTTTGAGCTGGGGCATAAGATAGTGGTACAATCATAGATTGTATTTTAGTACCAGCGTTATCTGATCTTTCGATTTTTAACTGGTTAAATAATGTACCGAATAAAGCTACGTATCTTCTCGTAGTTTCATTATAAAAGTAATTTGCAATAGCCATTAGGAATCCTCTATGCTAATGTTTTCACTGAATGGATCGACTTCAGAGAAGTCTAATATATCATCAGATATTTTTTCGAATTCAAAGTTCTGAGCTATTGGATCATTGTTGGCCACATCTTCTAGTGTCTGTACAACATCATCAGTAGATTTAATATCATCAAAGTACTCATCAATTTCAGGTCTACCAGTATCGAATCTCTCATTAGAGAATTCCATAAGTTCACATTTGATATCGTAAACTTGTAACTTACCTGCTTGATAGAATACGCTTTCATGTTCTACGTAAGTAATTCTATACATTTTCTGATTAAGAGGTAACCAAATAATATCGTTTTCTCTTGGACGTATTTTCTCTGAATCTTTACGAGTAACATATCTTTCAAATGTTCTTATTGCGACACTGAAAGTAATTTGATCTCTGATTTGTAGACCGAATTTAGATAGGAAGTCGCCTTCACCTTCAAAGCCATCGACATTTTTAACGTATACTTCAAAGCCGTACATCTCGTCATATAACGGTGTATCGTCTTCGTTAAAGATTTTATCAACTTGGTTAAATTTGCCACTAAGGTATTTAACATCAATGCCATACATTCGAATTGATTCGATTACTAGATCGTCAATTAAATTCTGTTCATTGAAATTGTTGTAATTTCTAAAGTATGCATTCGTTGCCATTTTTTATCCAATGAAATTATATGTGAGTGGTTGAAGAGACCGAATTGCTTCTTCTTCCATTTTTTCTCTTTCAGCTCTGGCTTCCTGTAAAATCTGTTCACCATTAAAGGTAACACCACCAACTAACTGCATGTTTGTAAATTTGGTTAGGTTTAAACCCCATTGCTCTCTGATAAGAACAGTAGAATAATTTTGTAACCAACGATCTCCAAATACGTCTGGATATGCATCTTCATCTATAACATCATATGCTTCAACAATAATATATTTACCTACAGCCAAGGATGCCTTACCTGTATCGATATAAAGTTTATTGGAATGTTTGTTATAGCGAATCATTGGTTTTCCTACTAACCACTCTTGTAAGAAAGTTAAGTGGGTCATAGTCATATAATAATTCTGGATTGTATATCCTGTAAGATCATTCAGATTGTTTAAAACGAACTGATAATTTACATTAAATATTCCGGATCCTGTTGAGATCGAAGTATCTAATGGAAAGATCTTAGATATACCAAGTAACTTTTGTGGTAGAGTAATATATCCGTTTTCGATATCTTTTGCTGTGAGAGCATGTTTTAGATATACCATTTCAGAACCGTTATAGTGGTAATCTCTCCAGAAAGAAATAGCCTCATCTACACGATCGTCGATCTGTTCTTCAGACACGTTAATCTCGATGACTGGTGCACCGATCTTTCTTAAACAATAGTCTTTAAATTCTTCTCTTGATTGTGGTTGTGGCATTATGATATCTCGTCTTTAATGATTACTTTAATATAACCGGTGTTTGGGAATGTTTCTATCTGGCCGTTATTGTATTCTATTTGAAATTCTGCACTATGAATACCAGTATTTGAGGTATCACCATCTTGCCATTCATATGCAACGATTCCTTTTGCTGGACTCGTAATAGTCCCTAGACCAGAATCGATAAGCACGGTACCGTTTTCGTCTCGCATATGGAACTTAACTGATGCTGCGTTTGCCATTGATTTGATTCTACCATTAGAATCAGTTAATCCAGCCTCAATAGACGGTGCAGTGTCGTTTTGTTTTATGTAAAAGCTAGCCGCCATTTGTTTATCTCCAAGTTTTACTTTTATTTATTAGGTATTTATTAAAAGTAAACTATGTCTGTAGAATTTCAGCGTATGAAACCCCGTTGCTAATTAATTTTATTCCATTCGTGTCGTGTATTATATTAGCGGAGTTGTTATCAATTCCATCGAATGTTATGGTATTACCGCCTGTTCTTGAGTATTCTCTAGTAGATATGTTTAATCCTAACCCATCAAGACTGAAAGAATATGTTCCACTGGTATCTCCTAATGAGAATACGTAGATATCTGTTTCAAGATTAAATTCTAATGTAGGATTAAAGTTTACGTGAGTTGTAACATAACCTTCAGAAGTCGCGCCATAATCGAATAAAGTATTGTTTGCTACTGAAAGGTATCTTTGTACACCAAACTCTACAAAACTGTTTGAAGAGAAAGGTATTAATTGTGGAGTTAACGCGCCATATATTGTAGGTGTTTCAATACCTGCACTAAAACCAAATTCAATGCTTACTGGTTCGATATGACCAACAATTGGAACGACGCCATCAAAAACAAAAGAGTTATCAATTAATCCTGATAGCTCTCCTGATACTTGAATAACACCGCCACCGAAGTATTGGAAATCTAATGTTGTAGTAACCGCAGCATTTGCAGACATGTGGCTTTACCTTATGTTAAAGTTAAGCCCCACCAGCTGTAATCGTGAATGTGGTAATATTGATCTGCTGACCTGTTGCAATGTTTGTATTATCCAATTGCATATCACCACCAGCGCCTGTAGCACTAACCGTTCCTTGCATATGACATACAGTCCCAGCATTGTTATGTAATCTGAAATATCCAGCAGTACCTGAATCATCTGCCGACAAGTCTTGCCATGTACCTGATAATGCAATAGATCCAGTAAATGGTGCTCCCAGCCAATCACTTGGTAATACCATAGTTGCTAATACTGAACCTGTGTTTGCAGTTCCGGCATCGGCTGGCTTTGTACCAGTGTTAATAGTTAAAATGGGATTTACACCAACTTCTGTTTCGATCGCGGCTAAGGTAGCGTTTCTTGCGGCTACTGATAGTTGAAAAGCCATCATCGTCTCCTTTGTTTATAGATTAATTTATAGATATTTATAAAAAAACAGTTGACAACAGTTCTGTACTATGTTATAATAGGGTTAATCCCTTTAAACAATACTAAGTTCTTCTTTCAATATCTTCTTCGGATAAGGTATATCCCATCCAAACTTCTATGACTTTAACCGGTTTGTCACCGACATTGGTCGCCATATGCCATGTATTTATCGGTATGTCGATGCTGTCACCAGTTTTGTATATCTTAGATGAAGTGTAACCGTTCTTGAATTCAAGATTCATTTTCAATTCACCATCAACAATATGCCAATGTTCGGATCTCACGAAGTGTCGTTGGTCTGATAAAGACTTACCAACATCAATTGATAGTTCTTTTACTCTCCAATGACCGTTAGAATCTAGATTACGATATTTTCCCCACAGTCTTTGAGTAGTAGGTTTATCCCATTCATTTAGAATCCAAGACGAACTATTCTTTTTATCGTCTCCACCTACACCAAAGTGAAACTTTACTTGATCTCCACCACTAAACATTTCAGGGATATTACCCTTTGTACGATCTCCACCATTTGCAAAGATAATTTCAGCGTTACGAGGTGCAGAGTATTTTACATATTCAATAGCATTAATAGCCGTATCGTCATCATCATTAAAAGAGAATACGTGACCTACACATCCTATTTCTTTAATAATAGCCATTCTTTCTTCTAATGACATAAATGGTCTACCTTTCTTACGAGTTAACCATTCATCAGAATTTACTCCGACATATAGAATAGATCCGAGTTCTTTAGCTGCTTTCATATATGCGATATGACCCGAATGAATCGGATCAAATCCGCCTGTTATTAATACTGGTTTCATTTAACTTTCTCCATCATATAGTTCCATGCAAAGTTTGTTTTATTATTAGATCTCATTTGTGCAACTCGATTAGCATACATTGGATGTATCCACCAATCTTCATAGTTTTGAGTCTCATCAACTGCAACATCGCTTACTAATAATATATATCCGATTTTTGATAGTATTTCTCTTGATTTAGTTTTTAAATCGTCTCCCCACCATGTAGCATTATGTTGGAATTGAACAATACCAAATTCGTGTCTATCAAAAGGAATAGCTTCTAAAACTTTTAATGAAGCTGTTTCTGCATTTATTCTAAGAAAATCGATATGCTGTTCTAAACACTGTTGTTTAAAGAGTACTTTATAATCAGTTGTTGCACCATCACATAGGAGCATACTTGTAGCTCTTTTTCTACTGAATATTTGTGCAAACCTTTCTGAGTTATCTATTGATATACCACTCCAGTCAAAGTCTTTTTCTAATAGTAATGTATTATTGAATAATTCAGGATGGCCAGATCCTACCTCTACAAATGTACCTTTACGTTTACCGTCTAATACAGATAGAACAAACATATCTTGGAAATGTCGAGAGTAGTTCTGTTCTATATCTTGAAGTCCATTAAACTTGAATTTATAATTACTAAATAATGTTTTATCATATGCAAGAGTACTTGGATAACCGTGTTCTGCCAATAATACTGTTGCAGCTTTATAGTCTTTTTTGTTTAGTACATTCTTATATTTTAAATCAAAAGCTAAATTCTTAGAGGCATCCCTGCCATCTGTCTTCCACTTTGATCTCGCATTTAATAGTTTTAAAGCATTATGACCTGGATAACCAATATCATTATCTAGTGGATGATCTCCAATATTGCTCATACCAATTGTAGTGTACATTAAACATTCACGCCAATCATCACGTTCTTGTTTTACTACTGCAAGAAAGTAATAAGCTTCTGGTCTTTCAGGTAATGTTGCAATTGCAATCTTTAATAGACCTTCAACACTTTGATTACGATTATCATTTCTTTTATAGATAAACGCAGAAAGAATCATACATTTATATTGTAACCATTTCTCTTCAAAGGTTTTTCCTGCCGACATATCAGCTGCACGTAGATAGAAACTGAATGCTCCTGATCCCTGTTCCAATTTGTCGTACTCTCGAGCTAATGCATATATTTTATCAGGATTGTCGTAGTCCAATACAACATCATTCAAAAGATTCATATTAAATTTCATCATAATTAACCCTTATCACTTAAAAAATCTAGAAACAGTTTTTGCGGCATTCTTAAAACAAATGTTGCATTGTCTTGGAATCCAAACGATATAAGCATATCACCTGTATCAGGATGTATAGTCATACCAGTAACAAACTCAATGTTATAATCAGTACCAGTTACATGATCAAAGTAAGTACCTAGAAAATGGAAATTACGTGAAGCATGAATCAGGTTCCAATCATTATCCCATATCAATACACGGTGAGAATAATCACCATCTTTACGACCAAAGGGATCTCTTAATAGATTTGTTTCATGAATAAATGCCATGCGTTGGTTTTCGTTAATACGAATAACTTGTGAACCACCACGGAAGTCTTTAGCATAGGGTTGACGATTTTCAAACTCATCTTCATATACAACCTCAGTTGTACCTTCTTCGATATTAAACTTAACCACTTGAGTAGGGTTACACCATTTAACAAAGTGATAAGGTTTATCTATAACTGGCATCCAGTTCTTTTCACAGAAGCTACCATCGTCTCCTGGAGCTGGAATAGGATGGCGAGATATTTCTGTCCATGCACCATCTACTAAATCAATATTGCATAATTCCATACGACCAGTGCCTTTAGAATCATAACAATCTCTACGTACACCGCAAAGATATAGTTTATCTTCCCACTCGAATAAACGAGCATCTTCTAAACCAATAAAGTTCCAGGTAGGTTTACCAGTATCTAATGCCATATTAACTCTTTGAGCTGTTTTCAGATTCAGCCCACTATCGAGTTCACACATAACATTATGCGTGGTTAAGGTTACATCATTTTCGGGATGAACATAAACTAACGGTCCCCACTGATGCGGAAACTGTTTGCCCTCACTGTGATAGAGGATATAGTTAATGTGTCTAATGTTGAGAAGGAGCTTGCCTTTGTGAGCAAAAATAGATGGATTCATAACTCCAGTTTCATTACCCGTTACTGATGTTGGTAATAATACTGGGTGTAGAGACCCACCTCTTTTTAAAGCCCAAGCTGCTAAGCCGCCCATATGCAAATCGTGCATGTCACCTCCATAATATAAAAGATTGATTGTTTAGTTTATTTATCTACCAGCTAGTGGAGACATTTCTCAATCTTTTTCGTTCAATTTTAGTTTCTAATATGCTATCCATTTTAGATAGACCTGCCGCACCAATTTCTTCTTCGATCCAGCTAGTAACTTGTTCAGCAGTGACATCGTTTAACGCAACAAAATTAGCCGCCTCTAATGAGACGGTTAATCCTGTGTTTCCGACATAACTTGCAAGGGTTCCATCAGCATCTTCTGCAATACGTTTCCACTTAACATTAACAATAGCATTTTCGAGCAAGACATTGTCTGTACTCATTTTGTCTGTTAATCCAAGCTTGGAAATATGCCAAGTAAAAGTCATGATAGATTCCTTTATCTATTACTCGCCTGCTGGTGCAGGATCTTCAGCGCCAGGTGCATCATCAGGTAGAGGTGGTGTAACATCCTCAGCCCAAGGCATTTCAGCGTCTGTAATAAGCGTTTCGTCGATTTGACGTTGTAATTGTTCTAGGATGTGCGCTTTGTAACCAGCGTCAGCTTCAACGACAGCTGTAACCCAGCCAACCACTGTTGCTTCTTCTAAGCTTTCAAATGCTGTAAACGAACCAGCAGGAACGTTAGCTGCAGTGAAAGGTGTAGCACCTGACCAATCGGAAGTATTGCCTTCAGGATCTGTTCCTTGGACTTTCCAATAAGTTTGTACAACTGCGTTTGTTAGCGTATCACCGTCAGCGTTTACTTCATCTTTTACTTTAAGATTAGTAATTGAGTATTCTAGTGTAAGAGCCATTTCTTTATTCTCCAATTGTTAATATAACTATAATAGTTAGGTTATTTATTTTGTTTGAACTTTATCTTTATTAGTTCTATTTATATGTTTTATCCTCTATGCAGAAATAGATCTACAGGTATACACATTCTAAGGTTAGAAAGGTATGGATTAACGTGATGATAAGTAAAACTAGGAAAAATCATAAAGTCTCCAGTTTCGGGTACATGCTTGAACTGTTTAAACATAGGTTCAAAATTATCATCGTACCCTCTATTTGCATTTGAACGAGGATCAGTAAATACTATATCCCCGCCAGCATTCTTTTCTTCCGCCAATACATAATATACAGCCGACAAATGAGCCCCTGAATGATTGTGTATTGTCATACTATAATCGTTACCGTGGCCCGTAAGCCATGATTTCATAGTATAATTACCCCAGTTTGATATCCTTTTACCGATAGTATTTGTGAGATAATGGTCAAAATTCTCATAACACATGTCTTTAAACGCATTTAAAGTTTCATGATCGTTATCGAACATATTAAAACCCGATGTTTCGGAATGTAGGTTGTTAATATCATAGTGTGTTAAAATGTAATCCACCATTCCTGTAGTATCAAACTTACCTTTGGCTACTTCTGTAGGCCATAGACTAAGATATTCCATTATTTAGTAACCTTTCTCTTAGCATAATATCTACCAAAAAACGTAGATGGGAAATTAGCTAATATATCGTTAAACTTTTCCCTGCCAGCTTTATGGCATTCAATTTCAACAGGCTTATCTGTTAAAGGATGTAAGCCCATTAAAGGTGTACCATATTTTAATTCTATTTCATATGGTTCGTCTTTTAAAGGGAACACTAAGAATATATTAAGTGCATGCTGATCATAGAAGTTTAGAACTCCTGGTGATACAATTATTCCATGTTCTCTTAAATCTTCTGAGTAATGTACTTCGGTGCACATAAACTGTGTTCTATCTGATCCAACAACACACCAAGGGTTTGTAATCTTTACAACAGTTCTTCCTGGATATAAATCAGGACCTGTTTGCTTTTCTGAGTGTACGCCCGCTATCATAGCATTGCCTTCATGTAATGGAGAAGCAGTAGTTACTTTACCATCAGGATAGACTTTGAATATAGCATCAGTCCATAGTTTTATTTCAATAGCATTACGCATATAATCTACTACGCCAGGACATAGCTTAATTGTTGGGCTAGGAACTTCAATTCCTGATTTAATATCAAATACTTTATACAGCTTCTTTAAACCATTCCACCATTTTGGCTTAGGTGATTTTGTTTGTATAGGCTGTAATGTAATTAAATTTTCATCAAATGTATAGCAATCTAGTTTCATAATTTATTTTTTTCCATATAGTTAAACCACATTCTCATAATACAGTCAGGTAAATCACGTTCACGGTTCTTCCAATCCCACTGTGTATAGCATCTAAATCCACACTTATTCCACCATTTACAAGATAAGCATCCGTGTTCATCCATATAGGCTTGCATCATCGAAGCATTATCTTTTCTATGCAATGGTGTATTAAAGTCTTCTGGAGTATACCTATCCCAACGACAATTAGATGTACTATTGTCTGGAAAGATCGTAACCTTGTTTAATGACAAGCAATGCATATGGTTCTTATCTTTACTTATAAGATCTTTCATGGGATTAATATCAGGATAGTTATGATACACGAATTTTAAGAACTCGAGATATAAACTATCACTTGGTATTAAATGATCAAAACCTTTATCAGGAATGTAATCATCAAAATAGAAGTTATCAAACTTATTATATAAGTAATGGAAATATTCATCTTTGTCTTCCATAAACTTCTCAATAGAAGGAACAGTTGCAACCATATTAATTGATGTAATATAATCTGCAAAGTATTCTATATTCTTACCGTATGGTCCTTTAACAGGTCTACCATCAAAATCATATGAACATATAATATAAGACGGTATATCTGCTGCATTTAAATCATCGATAAGTTTTTGTACACGATCTCTTTTAGCAAATTGAAATGATGTTACCCACACAACTTTGATATTATGATCGTATTTATCGTATAGCTTTTTAATAGCAAGTAAGAAATCATAGTAAACTGGATAAGCCCACTCAGATATTCTATCTTGAAATAACTCTCCACCGACCATATTGATTTGAACAACGTCGGCTCTGCCTTTCATTTTAATAAGATGATCTTCAACAAGGGTTAACTTAGAGAATATTTCTTCTCTAGATAATCCTACAGTCGATTTCTTATCATGGTGACAGAAAAAACAATTCAAATGACAGTTTTCAAATAGAGTAAGTTCTATTTCACCGATATCAGGACGCTTATCCTCAAGGATAATTTTAGTCACTGCATCAGCTTCAGGATCCGCAGGGTTAACTAACCCGTTGTTTCTCTGACGGTCTGTCATTATTAACGAACCATTTGGAAATTTAGCTACCAAAGAACATTTCCTCTCGATAATACTCGTAAATATCTGGTACCATACCAATATCTTCTTTAAAATCTAACTCTTTTAATATAGCATCATATACTTGTTCATCTTCTGAATAAGGAACAAAATATGGATCATTGCCATATAGTAATTCTGGATCGTCAAGTACTTCATAGAAGTCCTCTCCGAAATCTTGCTCTAACCATTTTGCGTAACATATACCTACGACATATGATTTTGCAGGATAAATCCACTCATCGACATATTGTGCAAAATGCATTAATACATCATCAACGATATCATCTGAGTACTTAATATCCTCATCTGTTAAATCGTCTTTAAAACTTTTGTTTGCCATGTGAAACGCCGCTTGGCTTGCTTTCCAATCTTTCATATCATTCATCATACCAGTCTAATAATCCTCTATAACCGTTGCAACTATTGTCTAAGTCTTTAACCCATCGGTAATGTTCAGTTAAACACCCGCCGTAGTATGGGCATTCTTTACATATATCTGATACATTATTAATAGGTTCTAGTCTTGCCCATTCTTTGTATTCTTCATACTCAGAATATTCTTTAAAATACTCTCGGTCGTATTTATCGAACTCCAGCACGCCGAATTTACCCTTCGGTGTTATATATACATGATCGTCACTGAAAGCTGAATAATTACCATCGAGCGCATCTTCGATTAATTCTTGATTTATAAACTGAAACCTTTTCTCCGTTTTTGAATCTATCCATTTTTTAATGTGCTCTTCGAAATCTTTGTGTGTTACTGGGTGAGCATTAGCCTGGTTAGTAGAGTATGGTTTAATCTCAACAGACTTTACCTGTGCACACATGTTTAATGTAAAGATCATAAACTCTACATCGGTTTCCAGCACCTTTTCAGATGCTAATATTAAAACAGACAACGGCTTAAGAGAAGCCATCATATTGTTTAAAACAAATTGTTCTTTTTCTCTAGCAGAAAAATCATACGATACACTGATAGTAATATCGTCATCATAAAAATAATCTGGCAAAGCAGAAAAATTAGTATTGATGTTGATAGTACCATCGTAGTACTTGCGTATTACTTTCTTTATATCATAAAAATACTCTTTTGTCAATAGGCTAATTTCACCACCATATAAATCAATATGATCTATTGGATCTGTAACTTTACTTAATGTTTCATCAAGTTTTTCAGGGCTAATCTTATTCCTATCGGCGAGTTGTGCTTCAGTTAAGTAGCAAAAATCACATCGAAAATTACAGTAATAAGTAGGATTAATTGATATATTCATTATTATATATTAGCTACTGCTATTAAGTTAGAGTTAGATTCATCTACGTATGGTGTTACTGATTCTGCAGTCATTCCATTAGATTCTAAAATACGAGGTGCAAGACCTTTCATTCTTTTACAGTGTTCTTCTACAGTTCCTTCTCGTTTCATATCACGTACTGTTTTTCTACAGCCATTACATATTTCAAACATAGGACAAGTATAGCAAGCCATCTTCATTGTTTGTATGTTTGGATCAGAACTTACAGGTCTAAAGAAGTCACCTGCCATTTCTTTCTTAAAGTCAATAGGATAATCCATGTCATCGCCAAATGCACC
>Ga0115008_10000675_pt1 | contig 26335 bp, 30 predicted proteins | sample FraStrMetagenome_FD_87164 | JGI IMG/M metagenome (GOLD analysis project Ga0115008, IMG submission 87164) | Marine eukaryotic phytoplankton communities from Arctic Ocean - Fram Strait ARC3M Metagenome | ecosystem: Environmental > Aquatic > Marine > Oceanic | place: Fram Strait | collected... | reverse complement strand
GATGAACATGATGGCGTAAAGCTAGAAATCTATTATCATCCAGCGCATCACTACAATGTTGATCGTATGATGAATGGATTGAAAGAAGGATTAGATTATTATAACGATAACTATACACCATATCAGCATAGACAAGCACGTATTATAGAATTCCCGAGAACTGGTGGCGGATTTGCACAAGCATTTCCTAATACAATTCCGTTTAGTGAAGCTATAGGATTTATTGCAGATGTAGATGATGAAGATGATGATGCTGTAGATTACCCATTTAGCATAACAGCGCATGAATTAGCACATCAATGGTGGGCACATCAGGTTATTGGTGCAAAGGCAAAAGGAGCAACAATGCTTTCTGAAAGTTTATCGGAATACAGTTCACTTAAAGTCTTAGAAAAATCTTATGGAAAAGAGCAAATGCGTAAATTCCTTAAAGTTGCTATGGACGGTTATCTTTTAGGGAGAACTGTTGAACAAATAAAAGAAAACCCGTTAATGTATAATGAAAACCAACAATACATTCATTACCAAAAAGGGTCTCTCGTCTTATACGCTATGAGTGATTATTTGGGTGAAAAGAAATTTAACAATGTCATCAAAAGATTTGCTGAAAAGTATCAATTTAAAGGTGCTCCTTATCCTGTAGCTACTGAATTTGTAGATGATATTAGAGCAGTTACACCAGATAGTTTGAAATATGTTATCAAAGATATGTTTGAAACCATCACCTTGTATGACAACAGTGTTTTAGATGTTTCCTCTACGGAAATGGATAACGGTAAATATAAAGTCGATATAGAATTCAACGTTAGAAAATATAGAAATAATGAAAAAGGAAAACGTTATTTTTCTGAACCAGGTCGCGATTCTATCACGTATTTAGCTGAAGGAAAGAAGAAGCCAATAGTATCTACTAAATTAGAAGATTATATTGATATAGGTATTTTTACTCAAGATGATGTCGACGGAAAAAGGAAAGAGCGTATTTTATATCTAAAAAAGCATAAAATAACTCAAATCAATAATAAAATTTCAATTATTGTAGATGAGGAACCTAAAGAAGTTGGTGTAGATCCTTTCAATAAATTGATAGATACGCAGTCTAATGATAATAGGCAGAAGATGTAATGTTGTTAAATTGTATGCATTGAAAAAGTTAAGTATGAATTGTGTAATTGATTAAGCTCAATTCTAATTAATCATAAAAAAATAGAATTAAAACGTTCTGTCACATCGATCTTGGTCGAGATGTTAAAGTGTTCTCGACTTACTGCGTAAGCTAACTTCTTTCAAAATATATTTTGAACTCGTCAATGCTCGAACTGAGAGCTTTCATTCGGAATGTTTTACACTGTTGGTGTTTTCCACCAACAACTAAAGTTAAATAGATAGCAGACCTGTCAGGTTTCCAAAACCTGACAGGTCTTTTTTATGCTCATTTCCGAAGTGAATAACTAGAAAATAGGATAACTATTATTGATTAAGATTTAGAGCAATAGCGCATATTGTAAAAATGTCCAACAATTATACCTACGGAAAATAAATACATCGTGTATTGAAAGATTATAGAGCGTTCTTCTAGTGCTATAAATAATACAAAACCAGTAAAAGCAATTCATAAAGAATACTCAAATAACTAAATAGTTCTCTTTTAATAACTCTATATATTGATATAAAGATACAAAGACAAATTGAAAAGCAATTACTGGATGATGTAAAAAACGTATTTCAGCTAAATCACATATGTATTAATATTAGGTTTTTTTTAAATTTATATTATTTTTTAAGTACAACTTTACGAACAACATCATTGAAAGAACCTAGAATTAAATCATTTTGAGCATTAAGTAACTCAAGTTTGATAGTAACTTCGCCCATTGGTAAACCTTTAATAATATACGGTACCCATTCTGTTATTGTAAATGTTTCTCCGTTGATTGTCGCTCTTACTTTGTTACCCTTTTCTGACAATGTTGTATTTAGTACAAAAAAGTCTAATAAAATGTTTTCGGTATCCTTACCAACATATTCTCCTTTTGGTCTGCTATAAATTAGGGTTGGTGATTCCATGTTTAAGTCGCCTTTTTCTATCATATCCTTTCCAATCTTTAATTTAGTGACAACAACAGATTTTTCATTTTTAACGGACTCATGATACGAACGACTTAAAAAAGCAACGAGATGATGTGTTCCATCTGGAATTTCTTTTTTAAATTCTGGTGTGTAATGCGCTGAATAAGGCTCATTATTCAAAATTAAATGAATATGCTGTCCCTTACCAGAATTTGATAGTCTATTTGTGTTTGTACTATTGGTTTGAGCGCCCAAATCATAGTTCTGAACATCAAATTCAAAGTTGACTTCACCAGATGGAAGTTTTAGGGAGGTGTCTGGAGATTTAAGTTCAAGTATCGCAGTTTCGTATATTGGTGAATCCTCTAATTTTTCAATTCTAATCGCAGAAGTTTCTTTAATAGTCGTGTTTACTGTTCTATTCATTTTTGGTTTCTTTATTTTGTGAGATTCTTTACAATTAAATAATGAAAATAATACCATAATTACTATAATGTACAGTCCTGTGTTTTTGTAAGTTTTCATAATTTGAAGATTTATTTTAAATTAATTTTTGGTAACGTTATTTTGGTATAGGTCGCTCAAATTCCAAACAGATGATTTTCCATCATTTTTAATATGTATGCGTCCTAATTGGGATTCACTGTAATTGGAATCATTTAAACGACATTTAATATGTGTAATATGGCTGTACTCTATACTATCTGAGTGTGCTATTTTTAGATTAATATCTCCACTGGAGATAACGAGTGTGTCGCCTTTTCTATCTTGTAGTTTTTGTCCAAGATGTCTCATTTCTTGTCCGATACGCTCAAAATCATTTGCTGTGCATAGCATCGTTATGGTTTGAACACCATTAAAAAGCATATTGTCATTATAAACTTGCTTTAAAAACTGCTCACGTAAATATGCTTGATGCGGAGTGTTATAAAATTCATCCAAAAATGATGGATTGTAAAATCCATACCAAGTATGTAGTGCAGTTCCTTTACTGGGAGAATAATAAGCTTTAAACCAAGTTTTTTTACCACTACTTAAATTCATCTTAACGGTGTTTTCTAGAGATAAAAATGTAATACTATCTTTTTTTAGCTTTGGCTTTATACCTAAATGAAAATGCTCGTCGTGATTAATAAGTTCAAATCCAATCCCACTTTTTCCAACTGGTTCATTGTATGTGTTATTAGGTCCTAATATCTCAATATAGTGTTTATGACCTCTTATATATGTACTTGTTGAATTAGAATCTACAGGTGAAAAACTAGGTAAACCACTATCCAGTGAAGCATAGGTTTTATTCCACCTATTATTATCGGTAATAGTTGCATAGGTAAGGCTATCAACAACCACATAAAGATGATTGAAGGCTAGTTTAGAAACATCATGACCCATGTATATATCAAATTCTTCATAATCTATAGTTATGGGGAAATCTGTTTTATCATTGTTTTTTTTACAACCGATAATCATCAAAATGAATACAAAATAGACGACGTAACTTTTCATTTTAAAGTTGTTTTAAATGGATTATTATTGTTCATATTCTATTTCCTTTTATTTTTTACCGCTCTCAACTCCCTTGCGTGATTACCCTTCAATTTGATTCAACGTATTCATTTTCTCTATTAAATCTCCAGTTATGGCGACGACTGCAGGTTTAGGAATATTATCTTTATCAAATGGCCATGTACTCGTTGGGTTGTTGATGTCTTTAGTTTGTTCACCAGGATGCTGAACACTTAAAAATAAGGTCTTTCCGTCTGGGGAAAACCATGGACCAGTTAGTTCTGCATCTCTTGGTGCTGAAGCAACTCTAATTACCTTTCCGGCATCTTTTCCATATCTCGGTATTACAAACAGACTATTGTTTTTAAAAGACATATAGGGTTTGTCTTTCTTATTCATTGCACTTCCTGACATGTCGGAAGTCATCCAAAGATTTCCTGACAAATCGAATGCTAAATTATCTGGACATGAAAACCCATTAGCTTCACCACCAGCTTTATAAGTTGATACTTTAAAAGTTAAGGCATCAAAAGCACCATTGGTTTCTTCAATTTTTAGAATTGAGCCATGGAAATCATTTTTACTATAATTATTGGTTAACGACACAAATATGTTTCCTGTTATAGGGTCAATTTCAATATCTTCAGGGCGATTTAATGCTGTAGCGCCTAATAATTTGGAAGCTTCTCTTGCCCTAATTAAAACTTCGGTTTGGTCTTTGTACTTGTGTTTCAGAACAGGTTGGTTTTCCCAGTCTAAAGCCAGCCATTTACCGTTAATTGTATCGGCAACATAGAGGGTGCCTTCTTTTAGCGACTGCGGTTTTGAGGATATAAATTTATAAAGGTGCTCATTATTATGGTCATCTCCAGTATATGCCACAATACGTTTATCTTCAAGTTCATAGAGGGTACAGCATTCGTGCGCAAATCTGCCTAAAGCAATATGTTTTTGAGCAGTTCCGTCTATTGGATCGACTTCTACAACCCAACCATAATGTTCTGGCGGATAGTCGTAAAAGTTCTCCCAATTTTGGCTACTTGGTCTGTGGCGCGCTACATTAGCTTCATCATATTCAGTTTCACCATAAAAACTATCGTAGTTTTCTTCGCAAGTCAGGAACGTTTTCCATGGCGTAATACCGCCAGAACAGTTACTATGTGTGCCAATTACGGTTGACTTTCCTTTTATGGGTGTATTCCAATTTAACTGTATTGGAGTTTTTGCGTTAATTCGTCTATTATGCGGGTCGTTTTTAACAATTCTCCATTGTCCATTTTCTTCTTTTATCCTTACAATACTTCCACCAACATTGTACATTTCTTTATCGACCTGTTCAAGAGTGCGGTGCTGTGATGGATTGTCATATTTTTTAGAATCGAAATCAGAAACAAAAAAAGGATTTACGTATTCGTGATTCACCCATAACAAACCGTCTTTAGGATTATTATCGTCAAAAGGAATAAAGCAAGTAAAATCATTATTAAAGCCGAAGGTATCGGTATCACTTATTTGATCTCCCCATTTTATAATGGTGTGATACCCTAATCCTTTAGTTAGCACTAAATCGTCTTTATCAGTGGCTGGTAAAGCTTTCAATACGAGATTTTTTAATTTAGCGAGCTGTTCATCAGATAAAACTGATGTAGAGATTGGTGTGCTTGTGTTACCGCACCTCATTAAAAATGGTGGTACTAAAACCGCTCCTAAACTTGCTTTTCCTAAAAAGGAAATAAATTTTCTTCTACTATATTCCATTCTTTTGGTTAATTACATTATCTTGTATATGGTATTTTACATGTTATATCATTTGTTGGGTTGTTAGTTTTAAAAATTCATTACGAATTTCAGGTTCTGAAAAACAACCTCCATATTCTAAAGTTGTCGTATAACTATGTTGATCTTTTATACCTCTAGAGGAAACACAAAGATGTTTTGCTGTTATTGAAACAATCACATCTTTTGTATCCAGAACCTCTTGTAGGTTTTTAATAATTTGAAGAACTAACCGTTCTTGAACCTGAGGGCGACGTGCATAATAATTGACGAGTCTATTAATTTTCGATAAACCAATAACTTTATCTTTAGGTACATAAGCTACATGAGCATGACCAATTATGGGTAAAAAGTGATGCTCACATGCAGAATCAATCGTGATATTCTGTTCAACGAGCATTTTATTGTAACCATACTTATTTTCAAAAGTTGATAATTTTGGCTTATTAACAGGATTCAGTCCGTAAAACAGCTCTTTTACATACATTTTTGCTACACGATAAGGTGTTCCAGATAAACTGTCGTCTGTTAAATCTAAACCCATTTCTTCCATTATCATTTTAAAATGATACTCTATATTTTTTATTTTTACATCATCTGATTTTTCAAATGCGTCTGCTCGTAATGGTGTTTCCATGTTTGTTGAAATATGATTATCTCCTCTAATTTGTATTTGCTCTATATCTTCCATTTTAAATAATTTACTATGTTTAATCTATTTGGGTCTCTATTCTTTAAAAAGATATTAGTAAGAGTTATTAGATAACTAAGTTTTTGACCAACTTCAAAACCAATTACTAATGTTGTGCTTTTAGTTTAATTGGTGCAGTTCTAAACAAACTAAATCTGAGTATATATTTCTAAAAATATTGTTTTGTATATTTTGCCTTTTATTTTTAAGGGTTTTGTTGCTTTAATAATCAACTGCAGTTGTAAATCTTTGATTTTTTTATTAAAATAATACGACAGGATTAATAACTGATTATTACCTGAGTGCTCCAATACTTTTGAGCGTTTATTTTGTTTTTCTATTTCAGCATAAAATGTTTTTAACCCTTTAAGTTTAGTGTATTTTTGCTATCCAAAAGCATCTAAAACAATAGGATTATCCTCAGAAAGGATAAATTGAATTTCTGTGATTTTGTGTAATACAATTAATTCTTTAAGGTGTTTTAGGGTTTCCTTATCTGGTAAAAAAGAATTCCCTAGTGACGTGTAAAAAATGCTATTATTAGGATAGTTTTTATTTATTATAGATTCTAAATAATCTGTTGGACATATTAGATAAAGACATTTACACATGTTTCATAACTAAGTTATTTGTGTTATATATTAAATTTTTAAAGCATCGAAATCATTTTTGAATACAAATAATTGTAGGAGGTAAGCAACCGGTTCTTATCGTATTATTTTGGACAATACCTCATATTATATAAATGACCTAGAACAATTGCTCCCGAAAAAAAGAACATTGTATATTCAAAAATTTCTGCTTGATTTTCAAGCAACATGGATACAACAAATCCAATAAATGATAACCAGAGAAAAATACTAATTGGTTTTGTATTAACGTCTTTGGTAGCTTTGTAAATTGAAATAAAAGCGATAGCAATAAAGAGATAAGCTATAATGGGATTACTTATAAAACCGATACCCATGGCTAATAGTGTAGGTACAGCTATGCAGTGAGCTATGCAAAGAATGGCGCTAGTTGCACCTAATTTATCTGCCCAATATATTTTAGTTGTATTTATCATTTAAGTTTTGATTTGTAAGGTTACTTTTATTTTAAAAATCTTAGATTGCATAGGCGCGCTCAACAGGCCAATTATCCTCTAAAGATTCATTTACATTATAAGATGTGAGTTCTGTATCGTTAAGTAAACAGGTGTTGAGTTCTTTTCTAATAAGTGCTTCATCCATGTTTTGACCTATAAAAACAATTTCATTTTTGCGGTCCCCAAAAGTGATGTCCCAGTCACTCTCAATTTCTTCTTGATTATCGATAAAGGCCAGTTGTTGTATGCGTTTGTCAAAAGTCATACTACTCCACCAAACACCAGCACTATCTGCACGAAGTGAGCCTCCCGCTTGTCCCCAAATTAGAGCTTGTTCTGGTCTTGAAGCTACCCAAAACAAACCTTTACTTCTTAATATGTTTTGAGGAAATTGATGTTGTGCATAACTCCAAAAGCGTTCAGGGTGAAACGGTATTTTACTTCTAAAAACAAAAGAACTAATACCATATTCTTCTGTTTCTGGTATATGTTCATCTTTATTTAGTTCTTCAATCCAGCCAGCACTTTCTTCTGCTTCTTCGAAATTAAATAGACCAGTATTTAAAATCTCTTTTGGATTCACTTTACTAAAAGATGATTCTATAATTTTAGCAGAAGGATTAAGCTTGTATAGAACAGATCTTAGTATTCCTAAATGTTCTTTTGAAACTAAATCTGTTTTATTCAAAATAATCACATTACAAAACTCAATTTGATCTGTCAATAAATTCACTATTGTTCTATTATCATTTTCTATATCTGTGAGTTCGCGATCTATTAACCGTTCTGGACTTCCAAAGTCTTTAAAAAAGTTGAAAGCATCAACTACGGTTATCATTGTATCTACAAAACTGAATTTAGATAGATCAATGTTATTATCTTCATCTATAAAAGAAAACGTTTGTGCTACTGGTATTGGTTCGCTAATTCCTGTGCTTTCTATGAGTAAATAATCAAAGCGATTTTCTTTGGCAAGTTTTTCTACTTCTATCATTAAGTCTTCACGAAGCGTGCAGCAGATACAACCATTGCTCATTTCTACTAGCGTTTCTTCTGTGCGTGATAATACATTTTCACTGTTCACCAAATTAGCATCCACATTGACCTCGCTCATATCATTTACGATAACAGCAACTTTTAAGCCTTCTTTATTATGAAGAATATGGTTGAGTAGCGTTGTTTTTCCAGCGCCTAAAAAGCCACTAAGAACGCTTACGGGTAGTTTTTTTATTGAGTCCATTATGTTGTATATTCAGCTATATATAAGTTTTTTTTACCTTGGTGTAACTCCTCTTCATTGACGTTATACCAAATTGAATTTGTGTCTTTATGATAAGCAGGAGTAAAAACATCTACCATTAGAGTAAATGCATTGGGCATAATAGAATGGATATTTCCTTGTTCTGCTGTAAGTATCCCAATATCACCAGTTTTTAAAATTTCATTATCAACTTCTTCCAGGATACACGTCTTCATTATAGACGTTTCTTCGCCTTTTACTATTGCTCTAGTTGTTGGAAGTTGTTCCTTAATATTATAATTTTTCGCCAAAAGATTTCCAGAGACAACATTTAAAACACCAGTCATATTTGGATGGTCGTGATGTTGAATATATTCTCCTTTTTCAAACTGAAATAGTGATACCTGAAAATCTACTTCGTGATGCAAATTTGTGGATTCAAACCAATTCTCTCTTTTGTTTTCATAGCCTTCAATTTCTTTTTTTATATTTTCAAACTCAGGAAAATTGCATTGAAGAAGTAGTTGTTTGACTTGTTTAGTATATCGCTTTTGATTCCAATTTGACTCGTATTGAGACTTTGATAATTTCGTAATACGTTCTAAGAAAGCATCCCAGTTTAGTTTAGTATTGCCATCCCATTTACCAAGATGTCCATTGGTCTGTTGCGCATATGCAGATATAGAATTTAGCTGCAAAGCAATACCTGAAAAACCTAAAGCACTTAATTTTATAAATTCTCTTCTCTTGTAATCAGTCATGGTTAAGTTATTTATTAAACAACATTAATTAGTCTTTTGATAGCATCTCATTGTATTCTAAAAACTTTGCTTTATCTACTGTTACGTCATTCCAAATATCTTTTACCATAACTTCAATACGCTTATCAACTAAACTTTGAATATCATTTCTATAGTTTTGGTAATCGTCATAATGTGTTTGCGATAAACGATTTAATGTATTCTGAAAGTAAGTCAAAGGATTAAACCAATAGGTTTTTGAAATCAATTCATTTTTAGATTGATTATCGTTTTCTATAGACGACGTAGCATCTTTCAGTGTGATATTAATTAACGCTCTCATAGAATTGCGTCTAGCTCCATTAATTCTTAGAGTATCTCTTGCAATTTTAGATTGTTTTAAATTTGGGTATAACTCGTAAAGTTGCGCATCTGTTATTTCATATGACTGTTCATATATGGCATCTGTTTTGTCTCTTTTTGCATCAATGATGTCAATCATCAAATTGGTCGGTTTTTCAATAGCTATCCATTGTTGTATAGTAGCAGGAATAATAAATGCAAATAGCAACCAAATGCCAATCATTTGTAAGGTGTTAGAAATGGTGTTTTTTCCAAACTTCAGAATTAAAAAATAAATGACTAACCAAAATAAAAGATAGATTATCACCCAAGTGAAGATATCCCAAAAGTTTACATCTATCATAAATGTACCAGTGAGTGAAGCACCATAAAGCATTAAACCGAAAAGTACTAGTACTATTAAAATTGCATAAAATGCGGTTCTGGATAATAGCCACCAATTTTTTGAACCTGTTTGAACAAAAACGAGTGGTAAAAAACCTTGTTCGGCTTCTGAGCCTTTAATGTTATACAATAAAACTAATAGCAAAAGAGGTAATAGAAATAGGATAACGAATGAAAAATCTAAAGTACCTGATTGTATGCGTTCTGGATTAGCAATTTCTTTCGCCATATCAGAATCATAAGGACTACTTGAGGTAGTAATTGCTTTATAAAATCCGTATTGTTCGGTTTGACCTATATTGTAAACAATAGCTGGTGACGGTTTTTTATAATGATAGGTTGGTGCACTCCAAACAGCCCAATATGGTTTGGTGTTATCAACCCAAGGTCTATTTTCTGGTCCTTTTTCACCGTTTTCAAAGTAACTTATTATAGTTTCTTTTTCGGTTTTTACTTTTTGTTCAAGCCTTTCAATTTCGCTATTTTGTTTTTTGTATAATGTTGCGCCATTATGTAAACCGTAAATACCTGCAATTACAAAAAGTAATAACGCTACAATTTTAAAAGGACTGCGATAAAAATGTTTCCACTCGTATAAAAATATGCTTACAGTTCTCATACAACATCCATTTTTTTAGTTCCTACGGAAATAAGAATAATTACAATAATCGACCAAAAAAGAAGCAATACTAAATCCAAAATATAGTTTGATACTACAGCAGAAATTTGAGTAGGTTGATACTTAAAATCAGGTACAGACTTAAAGAAAGCGTTATCTTCTTTCCATCTCCAATTTCCTGTTTTAGAGCCACCAAAAGTTTGTTTATCGTTGAGCATTTTTATAAAAATTCGTCTATAGTTTTCTACTTGCAACAAAAATTCTTGATGGTGTAAATTATCACCTGCCATCAAACCCATACTTGTATTTTGTAGAGAAATAAAAGGGTTGAGAATACCACCAAGTTGAAAACTTTGTTTTTGTTTCTGCAATATTATGCGATTGTTCCCAAAATGTTTATCCCAAACACTATCGCCATATTCTTCATCAGCTTGCATGCGCATACCATCAAAATTTATTGGCAATTGCGAGAGACTATCTACGCCATAATCTTTTAGTACTTTTTCTTTAAGTGCTAATCCTCTTTTGTCTTTTGGATTGTGACCATCTATCCCTTTTGAGCGGTCTTCGCTCATTGCGGTTTGAAATTCATTTCTACTAGGTAATGGATGCCACTTTTCAGCAGAACTCATTAAAATATTCGGTATAAAAATAGTCCAGATGATCCAAATCCCTAACATGGATGTTAGTGCAAGAGTTGCGTTTTGCCATCGAGAAGAAAAGAAAACGGTGAGTCCACTAATTATAAAGTAGTACAAAGCATATGATACAAAAAACAATAGTGTTCTTACTAAAATTTCCGAAGTTAAACTTTGAACATTTAAAACACTATAAACCAAAAGGACAATGATTAATAAGGAGAGACCATATAACCAAACTGATAGTGTTTTAGAAAAAATTATTTGTATTGGTTTTGCGCCTTGAAGTATTAGTAATTTAAGTCGTCCACTTTGTTTTTCCTTACTAACTGAATTAAACGCTAAAAAAATTAATAATAAAGGAACGATATATTGAAGTAGAAGTGAGGGTTTTAATTTTCCGAATCTTGAAACTGATTGCATTTGTGACGCTTCAGAATGTGTAATTTCATGTTGTACATGTCCTTCAACCCGAAGCACATTCCCCGTAACGCCATTAACACCTTCATCGAGACTACTCAATAAATTAGCAGGTTTAAATACATACGTACCAAAATGTGCTGCACTATGAGGATTCATCTCGTCAAGGCTTACCCATTGCTGACGTACATGATTTTTTGCATTTAGATATGTTTCATCCTGATTTTTGGTTTGATACATGCCTAATAATATCGACACCAATAGAATAAAGATAAATGCAAAAAAAATGCCAGGAAATATGCGACTTCGGATTAAAAAAAGCCATTCATTTTTTATTATTTGTATCATACTATTTGAATTAATTTTGCATAAATTGTAGATACAATGTTTCCAGTTCATTGGCACTAACGTCCTTACTGTGGAGTTCTTTTACTAAAATTCCGTTTTTAAGAATGCCAATGCGATCGCAAACTTCTCGTACGCGAAAAATATCATGAGAAGCCATTAGAATTGTTGCTCCTTCATGAGCTAATTTTTTTAAAAGTATAGACAATTCATTACTCGCCAATGGATCTAATCCACTTGCAGGCTCATCTAATAAATAGATTTTGGCTTTCTTAGAATAGGCGATTGCTATGCCTACTTTTTGTCTCATCCCTTTTGAATAACCGCTTACTTTTTTGTTGTGGGCATCAGTTTGTAGTCCGCAGGTCGATAGAAAGTCTGCTAATTCGATTTTAGTATATTTTAATCCTGCTAATTTGCAGAAGTAATCCAAATTTTCTAAACCTGATAGATACGTGTAGAGATTTACATTTTCTGGTATATAACCAATAAAACTTCTAGTGTTTTTCCCATTATTAATAGTGTCTATTTCGTTGATTTTTATTACTCCAGAGTCTGGACTAAGAAAACCCAACAACATATTGATTGTTGTCGATTTCCCCGCGCCATTTGCGCCCAAAAGACCTAATATTTCCCCTTTTTGTATCTCTACATTTAAATTATCAATGACTAGTTTACCTTTAAATGATTTATTGACGCTTTCTAACTGTATCATAAAATTTATGTTATTAATGCAACCGAGTTGCGAACTTAAAAAAATATATTTGTAATTGCAACTTAGTTGCGTTAATTTTGTGGTTATGGGAATTATTAGAAAAACAAAAGCAGTATCTTTAGTACTCAATATTTTTGAAAAAAATAATGAAGCTAAATCTGTGGTAAACCTTATTGAGCTACTAAAGAAGGAAATGAATAAAACTACAGTATATCGTGTATTGTATCGGTTAGAACAAGAAGGTATTATTCATTCTTTCAATGGAAAAGAGGGTTTAAAGTGGTATGCTAAATGTAATAATTGTAGTGCTCATAAACATATAGATACGCATCCGCATTTTCAATGTACAACATGTGATAAAGTAGAGTGTTTGTCTGTAGATATTAAAATACCAGCCATAAAAAATCGTAAGATAGATACTTCAGATATTTTATTAATTGGACAATGTGCGGTATGCAGAACCTAATAAGCTTGATGTATCAATGTACCATTAATTATATTTTTTATAATTTGAGAAAAGGATGTATCTACGATGTATTGAGAACCAAGCAGTACCTTTCCTCCGATATTTCGGAAGAAAAACAGCCTTATATCACAATATTAGTATGATTTTAAGGGTTTACAAACTGTAAATAATTAATTTTACAACGTATTTGGAATAGTTTTGGATTACTGATTGCTTATGAAACATTTGTTATACATTTTGCTAATATTACCAATACTGCTTACAGCTCAAATTGAGCCTGTGGTGCAAGATTCTACTGTTGTAGAATATATTCTGGTAGATGGTGATTCTATTCCAAAAACCGCTATTGATCTCAATGAGGTATTACTACTGCATAAATTAAAGTTCTCAAGTAAAGAAGATCGCATTACCTATTTGATTCTTAAGCGTAAGACTTTGAAAGTCTATCCCTATGCAAAATTAGCGGCCGATAGATTGTCAGCATTACAAAAGCGTTTAGAAACGTTAGAAGGGAAGCGAGCTAAAAAGAAATACGCCAAAATCATTCAAAAATATATTGAAGATGAGTTTTCTGCGGAATTAAAGAAACTCACACGAACAGAAGGTCAAATTCTTGTAAAATTAATCCACCGTCAAACAGGTACTACCACCTTTGGCTTGATTAAAGAATTGCGCAGTGGTTGGAGGGCCTTTTGGTTTAATACAACCGCTAGTTTGTTTGATATTTCTTTAAAAGAAGAATTCAAACCGATGGATGTGAAAGAAGATTTTTTAATTGAAGATATTTTGGAACGAGCGTTTCAAAACCGACAATTAGAACGTCAAAAACCAGCTATCGACTTTGATTTCTATGATTTAACAGATAAATGGTTGAATAACAAAGCAACCGCAGAAACCCAAAACTAATGCGAATCCAAACCCATTTTGAAGAACAATTAAATGCTTGGAGTCATGGCGTAGGAGCTGCTTTGGGCATTGGAGGTTTAATTCTTTTGATTGTCTCATTGCAATCTCAAACACCTTATGCGCTATTTAGTGTTGTTGTTTATGGATTGTCAATCATTATACTATTTCTAGCATCAACGTTATATCATGCGGTTAAAGGCGACAAACGAAAACATTACTTTAGAGTTGTAGATCATATTAGCATTTATATTCTTATCGCTGGGACTTACACACCAGTTTTACTCATTATGTTGCCAGATAGTCATGGTTGGACATTGTTCTATACCGTTTGGGGAATTGCTGCTTTTGGTGTGATCTTAAAACTCTTTTTTACAGGACGATTTGAAACCTTTTCAACATTATTATACTTAGTTATGGGTTGGCTCGTCGTTTTTGACTTTTCTACGTTAACAGATCGTATAGCGTCTAATGGTCTCTATCTTTTATTTGCTGGAGGCGCATTTTACACCATAGGTATTGTCTTTTATGCTACAGATAAAATACCTTATAACCATGTGATTTGGCACTTTTTTGTATTAGGAGGTGCTATTTGCCACTTTTTTATGGTGTATGGATATGTGATTTAATCTTATCGAGTTAATCGCTTTTTTAACAACTACTCAATCCTAATAGACTGTGTAGTAAACGACAGTCCTTGCTGTCCTGCAGTAGAATTCATAACACCTTCAAATAAAGGTTCTGGACAATTTTCAGGGATTTTCCATTCAAAAATAAAGTTGGATCCTGTACCGCCTTCAATGTCTACTTCTTCAATGATAATATCTGTTGATTCTAATGGAGCTAAATAAATAGCGTGATCAAAATAATCAGTAATTAAATGTCCTTGGGTACCATAATAACTCGCTTTAGTAATATAAATAGTATCTCTTATACTTAAATTTCTAAGACTTGCCATAGCAGTTAAATTTCGCGTTTTGTGTTGTGAAATACTATAGATTTGTGAGTATATGGATAGGTAAGATGTTCCAGTTACAAGTTCGCTTTTATGTGAGATATCAATCTTACGACTTGCCCAGTTTTCTTTATGAAAATCTTCTGTTTTTTGAGGTTCTTCACAACTAACAACAATTAAAGAAAGCGCAAAGAGTAGATGTGTTAGTTTCATAGTTGTGAGATCTATACGTTGTAAAATAGAGTTTTGTTTAATGGTCAATAGCGAAGTTCGACTATTTAAATGAGAAATTCAAATGGACTAATCTTCAAGAATATCACGATACTCCTCAAAAAATAATTCAAATTGATGCATAGTTTCGTTAAAGAACACCATCACATCTCGCCAAGTATTCTTGTTATGAATGGATACTTTTTGTTCTAACGGTAGATAAATCCTTGAAATCTCTTTACCGTTTTCTAAAAAATATTCTTCTTCAAATATCACTTCGGAAATGTAATCACTCACCAATATAGTTTTTAATGATTGTAATTTCTCCCAGTATTTGATTCGGTTTTCTAAATCATCCTCAAGATCTAAAGCTATCAATGCTTTTTTAGTATCAAAATGAAACTTAAAAGAAAACCCTTTGATTTTTGTATCATACAAAATCCATTTTCTAGGAAATGACTTCCCAAAGCTCGTCCAGAATTCTTCTCTTAATTGTCTACTTTCTTCTTTTGAGAACATTTATATATAACTGTTTTTTAGCTTATTCTATAATTTCCATGATGTGTTCCGATTCTCGTTCCTTATTTACAGTTTTTGTCTTCAATTTTATTTTGTTAACTACAATATCTAAAACTTCGAATTCAAAAGTGGTCCCAATTAATAATTTCATTTCGGGATTATTAACTTTAAAAATAGTCATATCGTATTTACAGTCATTAAGCCATTTGATTTTACTGTGATAGGTGAGTTTTGAAGTAGTACTGCTATCAATTTGGATAGAGTCTTTTCTAATGACAATTATTTCATTTGCAGAAGAATCAAAGTATTTGAATTTACCATTCTTAATATCTGAACATTTTTTTTCTTGTGAAGAAAAGCTCAATGTTGTTAATATAATTGTGATTGCAAGTATATGTTTCATATTGATTGTAATTAAATAACATAAGCAATCCCAACACCAAGTATAATAGCTACCAACTTAGACAAATTAAATTTATGACCTTCGCTACTTTCAAAAAGTATCGTTGTAGAAATATGTAAAAAGATCCCAATAACAAGGGCATTGATCATAGTAAGGTATTCAGTGGATATTTCCGAAGCATTAGAAATTAAAGTACCTAAAGGTGTCATTACCGTAAATATAGCTAAGAAGTATATAATTTGAAGTTTACTAAAACTGGATTGCAATAAAAATGCAGATATTAATGCAGCAATTGGAATTTTATGAATAAGAACACCGTAAACCATGTCGTTGTGCTCATGGATTGGAAAACCTTCTAAAAAACTATGGAAGCATAAACTTATAAATAATAACCATGGAAAATTTTTCTCCTCCTTATGGATATGAATATGACCATGCTCTGCACCCTTGGAGAAAAACTCTAGAATAATTTGCAATAGAATACCACACATGATAAACAATCCTGTGGTTTTGGCTTCTAGATGGTGATAAACTTCGGGTAGTAAATCAAAAAGAGTTAATGCTAATAGAAATGCACCACTAAAAGAGAGCAGGAGTTTCGTATATGACGATTTCTTCTGTTTGGTTATAAATGCTAAAACAACACCAATAACAACTGCTAATATGGGAAGTAAATACGATTGCATTATTTAAAAATCATGACTAAACGTTCTGATGTTTTAGGATCAAACTTCTTTAGTTTGTAATCTCCAAAAACATCTAATAAATAGACTCCTGCTTTTTCAAAGAGTGCCTCAAAGTCTTCTAGCGTAAACGCTCTAACGCGCTCTTGAAATTGATAATTTTCACCTTCAACAGAAAAAGAAATATCTTTTACAATATAACCATCTACCAAACTTCTTTTTTGATGAAAATCTATGCCTTCAACGGTTTTTACGTTTTCACCCACTAGATTATCTAGTACATAATTACTGTTTAAAAAGTCGATGACTCCAAATCCAGTTTCATTTAAATCTGCACTTATTGCTTTTATAGTATTTAGATTGTCTTCTTCATTTTCAAAATACCCAAAACTTGTAAATAGATTGAATACTGCGTCAAACTTTTGTTTATAAGGTTTGCACATGTCATGAACGTCAAATTGAAGCGTTTCATTTTCAAATTGTTTAGCGTATTCAATACTGTTTTCAGACAAATCTACTCCGGTAACCCTGTAACCTAAACTATTAAGATATATGGAGTGCCTCCCTTTTCCGCAAGCTAAATCTAGGATTTCACCATGCTCAGGAATATTAAGGTAATCGGTGAGATTATCCATGAAGTGCTGCGCTTCAGTATGATCTCTATCTTTGTATAGTATATGGTAAAACGGAGAATCAAACCACGACGCGTACCATTGTTGAGTGTCTTTTGTCATATTCATTTCCCACAAATTCGGGAATTTCATTATTAAATAATAATCACTAGGATGGCACAAAAATACTTTATTTTTACAACCTAATACACGATTAGTCGCAGAGCATGGAGAATAATTATAAAATGGTTGCAAAAACCTTATTTGGTTTTGAAGATTTGTTAGAAAGAGAACTGATACAATTGGGTGCAGTGCATGTAAAAAAAGGCGTTAGGAACGTGAGTTTTGAGGGTGATAAAGGCTTTATGTATAAAGCAAATTTAGGACTTCGTACTGCCATTAAAATTCTAAAGCCAATTAAAACATTTAAAGTTTTGAATGAGCAGGATCTTTATGATCAAGTTTATAAAATGTCTTGGGATAAGTATATGAAGTGCAGTGGGACTTTAGCTGTTGGTGCTACATTAAATTCAATGGTGTTTACGCATTCTCATTATGTGGCCTTAAAAACTAAAGATGCTATTGTAGATAAATTTAGAGATACAGAGGGTGAGCGACCAAATGTTGATTTACGGTTTCCAGATTTAAAGATTAACGTACATATTGATAGACAAGTGTGCACAATTTCACTAGACTCGTCTGGAGAATCTCTACATAAAAGAGGTTATAAGACTGCGACTAATATTGCACCTATAAATGAAGTATTGGCTGCAGGATTGGTAATGTTATCTGGTTGGGATGGTCAATCGGATTTTATGGATCCAATGTGTGGGAGTGGAACTATTTTAGCCGAAGCGGCAATGATTGCTTGTAATATTCCACCAAACTTAATGCGTAAAGAGTTTGCTTTTGAGCGTTGGGGAGATTGGGATGTTGAATTATTTGAAAAAATAGAAGCGTCATTATTGAGTAAAACCAGAGATTTTCACCATAAAATGTATGGCTATGATAAATCGCCAAGTGCAGTTGCGAAAGCTAAAGACAATATAAAGAATGCTCATTTAGATGAATTCATTTCTATACAGCACGAAGACTTTTTTAAGACTCGAAAAGCTGGTGAGAATAAATTACATATGGTCTTTAATCCTCCTTACGGTGAGCGTTTAGATATAAATATGGAGGAGTTTTATGCAAATATTGGTGATACTTTAAAACAAAGTTATCCTGGAACAGATGCTTGGTTTATTACATCAAATTTGGACGCTTTGAAACATGTTGGTTTGAGACCGTCTAGAAAAATACATTTGGTAAATGCTAAATTGGAAGCCCGTTTGGTAAAGTATGTGATGTATGAAGGTAGTAAGAAGGGGAAGTACATGAGTAATGATAAAGATGAATAATATGTTTAAAAGAATAATATGTATTGTTGTATTGGTGATGATTAGTGCAGCGAGTTTTGGACAAGAATTAAAATGTAAACAGTTTAAAACAGGAACTTTCATTATCCCAGGAAATGAAAACGTCCCACAATCAAAATTGATTAGAAGTAAAACATCTCAAACCGAAAGTGTTTCTGCTACAGATTCAAAGGAACTTGATATTGAGTGGATTGATGATTGTAATTATATTTTAAAATTGAGTCCATGAACTCCCGAAGAAGATATTTCTGAAATTGAAAAAATGATAGATAAGGAAGGTGGCTTGCGAATTAAAATGCTAAGAACGTCTAAGGATACTTTATTTTTTAGAGCCTCAATTAAAATTCAGGGTATAAAGCGACCAATTGACGGTTACCAGATTAAAATTAGCAAGGACTATTAAAATGTATATTTTAGTTTTTGGTGAATTAATGTTACTCTTCTAAAAAAGTGATAGACTTTAGGACTTCTATACCTTCTTCTAAAGTAATGTCGTAGCAATATAAAGCAATATCATATACTTTTTTAATATCATCACGCTGTATAACTGCATTGATAATAGTTTCTTTATATTCTTTATCATAACATACAGAATAGAAGCTTCTGTGTTTAGTTAAAAATGAATTACCTATGGTTTTCAATTCTAACTCCATATCAGGACAACCTTGACTTGAAGCATATTTAATATCGCTCAGATATTTTTCTAATTCATCTTCATAATCAATAATTTCCATGTTGATACCTACTGCATCATTACCAGCGTCATAATCAGTAGCATTTTCATCACCTTCGCTATCAACTTTTTTTTTAGTAATGAAGGTGAGTTTTCCATCTTTCCAAATATTAGTATGTTGCGCAGTTACTGTCATTTGAAATGCTATACATAACACAATGGTAAAAAATGTCTTCATATGTTGTTGAGTTAAATGGGCAATAGTTAGTTATCTTCTTTTTTGACAGCAACCTTTTTATCTTTTTTATAAATAGGTATTAAATAAGAAATGGTATATCCAAATCCTAATCCAAAGCGACCACTATCGAAAGTTCTGTTAAATCCAGGGACATACAAGTTTTCAAACCTAACGGGTTGATCTTGCGATATCATCGCTTTTATTTGGATGTTAAGTCCTGCGTATAAATTTGTAAACAATTCGGCTTTAAGTCCGATGATTAATTCTGTCCAAATTGCTGTTAATCCTTTAAATTCTCGAGGTGTTAGATCTGTAAAAGACTCACCCCAATATTGATTGATATCATAAATCGTAAATTGATTTTGGGTTTGACTAAATGTGCTCACACCAACTCTAAAACCTGTGTAAACCATGTTTTGCATGTCCAACCAATTGGTATATGTGTTGTAATCAATCCCTGCCTTAAAGTAGCTACCGTTCGTAGTTACATCTATAAAATCTGAAGCAATTCTGCGTTCTTCTGTACCTAATTCTCCAGCGATGTATAGTTTTTTAGTCAATCTATAATCGCCATTGATTTCAAATCCTGTATAATCTTCATCTATAAAAGATCGTGCTATTTTTCCAAAATCCCCACCTAATCGTAGTCCGTATTTTTCTTTAAAAACTAAAGTGTCTGTTTGTTTTTCGGTATCACCAGTTTGTGCTTGAGATGCTAATGAAAATAGCATCACTACTAACACATTAATGAAAAATGTTAATCTGTGCTGCATTCTCGTTTTCTATGGTAAAATTAATTATTTCAAAGCTCGTTGTCCAGATATCAATATCATCAGGATCCCTCGTTACGGGATCATCTATGTCTAAGTTAAATATACTTTTATAGCCACAAGCTCTGGAGACATACACAAATTCTGGTGTGTATCTTATTGTTATAATGTCATCATTTGATGCAGTTGTTAAATCGTCATTACCGTCATCATCTATATCATCTTCAAAATCTGCATCTTTCGTTAATCTAAATCGTGTCGTTGTTATTTCATTTTCAGCTTGAAAACGCAATGGTAAATTTATAGAATCTGTATCTGTTCTCACTAGAATTGGGTTCTCCATATCGAAAGGATTACCATCATCATCGAGACCATCTATTTCTAATTGTCTCACATCTTTAAAGTCTTCAGGGTTATTGATATCATAAAATCTTATGATTAACCTTGGTGTTGTAGGTGTTGCTTCTGCACAAATATCATCACGTTCGCAGCTCCATGTGAAAAGAGCGATGAGTGTCACTACACTTAAAAAGGATATTATTCTATTTAGTTTCAATTGTCGTTTTTTAGTATTCAGCTTCTGCTTAAAAGTCGCTATAAAATTTATTTCTTTTCTAATAGCACAACATTCTCAACATGATGTGTCTGCGGAAACATGTCTACAGCCTGAGTTTTAGTGATTTTATACACATCTTTCATTAAAGCTAAATCCCTTGCTTGCGTTGCACTGTTACAACTTACATAAACTATTTTCTCTGGCGCAATATTTAATATTTGATTAACAACATCCTTATGCATTCCGTCACGAGGTGGATCTGTTATGATGACATCGGGTTGTCCATTTTGTTCAATAAAATCTGCATTAAATACATTCTTCATGTCACCTACAAAAAAGTCAACGTTTTCAATGCCATTTAATTGTGCATTTTCTTTAGCAGCAGTTATAGCATCTGGAACAGCTTCTACACCAACCACAAATTTAGCTTGTTTTGCCACAAATTGCGCAATGGTACCTGTACCTGTATATAAATCATAAACAAGTTCATCACCTTTTAGATTGGCAAAATTTCTTGTGATTTTATACAATTCGTAAGCTTGATTAGAATTAGTTTGATAAAACGATTTAGCGTTTATTTTAAATCGTAAACTTTCCATCTCTTCAAAAATATAATTATCACCTTTATATAAAATGACATCTTGATCATATATGGTATCGTTTGCTTTTCCGTTGATGACATATTGTAAAGAGGTTATCTGCGGAAATGTGCCAGCTAGAAAATCGAGCAATAATTCACGTTTGGCCTTATCTTCTTTAAAAAATTGAATCATAACCATCAAATCACCCGTCGTTGACGTGCGTAACATCATGGTTCTCAATAAACCTGTTTGGTTCCGAGTATTAAAAAACTCTAATTCGTTCTTAACTGAAAATTCTTTAACTGCATTTCTAATAGCGTTTGATGGATCTGCCTGCAACCAACATTTGTTGATATCAAGAATTTTGTCCCACATTCCAGGAATATGAAAACCTAAAGCATTTCTATCGCCTAAATCTTCTTCAGATTGTATTTCTTCTATTGTTAACCACCTGCTATCACTAAATGAGAACTCCATTTTGTTGCGATAGAAATACTGTTCCGCAGAACCAAGAATAGGAGTAACCTCTGGCAATTCTAAATGTCCAAGGCGTACTAAATTATTAGTAACTTCTTTCTGTTTGTATTCTAACTGGTATTTGTAATCCATATCCTGCCACTTACAGCCACCGCAAACACCAAAGTGCTCACATTTAGGGTCTGTACGTTTATCAGATAATGTGTGAAATTTAATTGCTTTGCCTTCAAAATAAGAGGTGCGTTTCTTAAAAGTTTGTACATCTACAACATCACCAGGAACAGCATTTGGTAAAAATATAACACGACCATCTGGCGCCTTACCAATTGTTTTACCTTTTGCTCCTGCATCGATAACTTCTATGTTCTCGAAAATCTGTCTTTTGTTCTTACTTCTAGCCATGTGGCAAAAATAGGATGTTTTTCTGTTTTGTAATGAAATCCTCAATAATTTTTAAAATGAAATGATTAAAAAAGGGTTGCTTTCAAAAAGAATTACTAATTAATTGAACCTTTTTAAAAAAATTGCGTCTTTAAAGTGTAACCTAGCCAAATTATAATGCGAAAAGAAAATGATATTCTAGTTTTAGAGTTTCAGAAAGGAAACAAAAAAGCATTAGCTGCTTTAGTTAAGACTTGGCATGTTGTTTTTTGTAAAAAAGCGTTTTGGTTAGTTAAAGATTCTGATTTAGCTAAAGATATTGCTCAAGATTCATGGCAAACCATAATTGATAATATTGAAACTCTTAATGATGTGAAACGATTTAAAAGTTGGGCACTTCGAATTGTCTATAATAAATCTTTAGACGTTTTGAGAAAACAGAGTAAAGATCGTTTTAGTGAAATTAAAATTGAGAAGCTTCAAATTGCAACAAGTGAAAATTATAAGGAAGATACAGAGCTTAAAGCAACACTTTTAAAAGCGATTCAATAATTACCAGAGCAGCATCAGGTAGTAGTGAGACTTTTTTTATACTCAAGATTATACGCTTAAAGATATCAGTGAGCTATTAGAAATCTCTATTGGAACAGCAAAATCAAGGCTATTTCACGCTAGGGAAAAATTAAAAAAAATATTGACACAAAAAAGAAACGAATACTAACACGTTTCCTACCGATCGTTTTTGGTATACAAGGAAACAATAAAATAAATTTATTATAAAAACTAAAATGGAAGACATAGACGAATTAATTAAAGAGACGTTAACAGAAGAAGAAACGAAATTTTACAACTCTTTAGACGAGCAAAACATTTTTAAAATGATTGGAGGTTTATATAAGGGTAAGAATGTATGGCTTATGGTTTGGATGCATGTCGTAAATATTATCGCATTTGGCTTTATGATTTATTGCCTAATTCAAACCTTTGATGCTGAGAAAACTAATGATTTGATACTATGGATTGCAGGGTTTTTCTTCTTTTTTATCCTGGTAAGTATGCTTAAAATATTTGCTTGGATGCAGATTCATAAAAATGCAGTTTTGAGAGAGATGAAACGTTTAGAATTACAGATGTCGTCATTATCTGCAAAAATTAAGGACTAAGGTTTTAAATCATTGTTTTAATTGATTAATTTGCACAACTTAGGGATGATTTCTTTCCCACGCTGAATTTTCGTCTCGAAATCTATCGAGATTTAGAAAGAATAAAGGTAGAGAAGGAATGGACATTTTAGATATCCATTTGCTTGGGTATTAACCTTTAAATTTTTTTTAAAATGGCTGTTTTAGACCAATTAACTTCGCAACAAGCGATCGATTTAGAAAACAAGTATGGTGCACACAATTACCATCCATTACCAGTAGTACTGAGTAGAGGAGAAGGTGTGTTTGTTTGGGATGTAGAAGGCAAGAAGTATTATGATTTTCTGTCTGCCTATTCTGCTGTAAACCAAGGACATTGTCACCCAAAAATTGTGGATGCGATGACAAAGCAAGCTCAAACATTGAGTTTGACATCAAGAGCATTTTATAATGATATGTTGGGTAAGTATGAGAAATATGCTTCGGAATATTTTCACTTCGATAAATTACTACCAATGAATACTGGTGCTGAAGCAGTAGAGACTGCTTTAAAGATTTGTAGAAAATGGGCGTATGAAGTTAAAGGTATTGATGAGAATAAAGCCGAGATTATAGTTTGTGAGAATAATTTCCATGGAAGAACAACAACCATCATTTCATTTAGTAATGATCCTGTTGCCAGAAAAAACTTTGGACCATATACTGATGGTTTTATAAAAATTGAATACGATAACTTAAAAGCTTTGGAAGAAGCCTTAGTGAATAATAAGAATGTCGCAGGATTCTTGGTGGAGCCTATTCAAGGTGAAGCCGGAGTTTATGTGCCTTCTGAAGGGTATCTAGCAAAAGCTAAAGCTTTGTGTGAACAACATAATGTATTATTTATAGCAGATGAAGTTCAAACAGGAATCGCTAGAACAGGTCGTTTATTGGCAACCTGCGGAAATTGTAGTTGTGTAGATAAAAATTGCTCTGGTACTCCAGAAGTGAAACCAGATATTTTGATTCTAGGTAAAGCCTTATCAGGAGGTGCTTATCCTGTATCTGCAGTATTGGCAAATGATCCAATTATGAAGGTTATTGGACCTGGAAACCATGGTAGTACATTTGGTGGAAATCCAATTGCAGCAGCAGTCGCAATGGCAGCACTTGAAGTAGTTAGGGATGAGGATTTAGCTGAGCAAGCCTTTCAATTAGGAGAATTATTCAGAAGTGAGTTACAGAAATATATTGAAACGAGTCCTATTGTAAATCTCGTTAGAGGAAAAGGCTTATTAAATGCGATTGTTATCAATGATGATGAGTATAGTGATACTGCTTGGAATATTTGTATGGCTTTAAGAGACAACGGACTTCTAGCAAAACCAACACATGGTAATATCATTCGTTTTGCACCACCTTTGGTTATGACGAAAGACCAATTATTAGATTGTGTATCTATTATTGTTAAAACGCTAAAGCAATTTGAATCTTAATCCCGATAACTATCGGGACCGAAGAGAAAATCTAAAGTAAAAATTAAATATAAAAAAACCTCAATAGCGATATTGAGGTTTTTTGTTTTATAATAAGAACGATTATTGGTTTTGTTCAGCCCATTCTTGTATACGTTGTTGCAATAATTCCTGATCTTGTAATGTTTCCCATCCAAAAGTAGAAATGGCCCATACAGTAGCAAGTAAATATAATACACTAAGAACTAATCCTATAATAGCTAGTATTTTACCGATTTTTACATTTTGAAAGCCTGTATACATGTCAGGGTTTTCAGCGTAAGTAGCAGTAGCTTTTTTGGCAAGTACTATAGTTACTATTCCTAATACTAGACCTATGACACCATAGCAACAGCATGTTACTATTGATAGGATTCCTAATACTAAGATTAGTGTTGCATTTTTTAAAGGTTCTTGTGTTTGATTAAATTCCATGTTATGATTTTTAGTTGATAAAGGTTTTATATATAAAATTGCCTAATATTAAGATGGCATTTATAATAGCCAAAATAATAATTATTTTGTAAGCATGCTTGAAATTTTTGAAGTAATTTAAAAAGATAACACCAACTAACGCAATTAAACTATAAATAGCAGGATACATTTGAAAAGCAGCGATAAAGTCGCCATTTAGAATTAATGCTATTGAGCGTTGCATACCACAACCCATACAATCTAAACCAAAGAGTTTTTTATTTAAACAAGGCAGCATGTAGTCTTCTGGAGACATCATAGAAATTATAATAAGTCGGGTAAAAATAGCAAAAATTATATGTAGTTATCAGTTTTTGATCACAACCTTCTTAGAAATAGCTTGATTATTATCAATTGTAACAGTTGCGACATAAACACCCTCACTTAATGATTTCGTAGAAAAACGGTATTCGTTTTGAGCACCTAAGTTTTTAGTATTTAAAATAATCTTACCAGTCACATCAATAAGCGTGACACATGTGATGTCTAATCCATTTGGATTTAACACTGTAAGTTCTGCATTTTTGGTGTTTTGATAGACAATGAAATCTTCATCTGTGATGTCTTCAATATTAAGGGCTTCTGAAGCTTGAAATGTGATTTCAAAACGGTTGGTGTAGTTTCCAGCTTCAAGGTTGATACTGTAGTTTTGTTGTCTGAGGTCTACATAAATTTCGTTCTCAATATCATGTAGGAATATGGGCTGAGATATATCGAAATTTTGAATATCAAAAATGCTAAACTCTAATGGTTGTTGATTTTCAGCTTTAATTATAATTGGAATTCTT
>Ga0115008_10000673_pt1 | contig 26378 bp, 21 predicted proteins | sample FraStrMetagenome_FD_87164 | JGI IMG/M metagenome (GOLD analysis project Ga0115008, IMG submission 87164) | Marine eukaryotic phytoplankton communities from Arctic Ocean - Fram Strait ARC3M Metagenome | ecosystem: Environmental > Aquatic > Marine > Oceanic | place: Fram Strait | collected... | reverse complement strand
AGCGATAACATTAGCGTTACCAAAGGTTGATAGAGGCGTGTCCGAAGCTGCTTTTGAGGAGGTCGATCCATGATGACGCTCTTGTCTACGGTATTGCGTGTCCGCAGGGCAAGAGCGATCCGGCATTGCAATCACCGGCCAAATCACAGGTATTTTGCGACTGCGCTTTTAGTGATATGGCGATAGCACCGGTGTCGCCACATGCGGGTTTTTTTAGCCCTGAGCTCTAAACCCTAAGCCCTAAACCATAAACCATAAACCATAAACCATAAACCATAAACCAATAACCCCGCCCGCAGTCGCCCGCTCGCAAGAGTCGTTTCCGCGCCCGTAAACCGTCATTGGTGCCCACCACAGCAGTAAAAAATTTAATCCATGCGATTGCAAGTGCCGACTGGCCCTCGTTACTATAGGTCGGTGAATAGTCACGGCGGTATTTAACGCATTAGCGGGCGTTGACTTCATCGTTAGTGAATTCTAAACGCTGTGCGGGATTAGGCAGTCACGTCGCAAGCAGTGCGGCCTATGTTTTTATACGGTTAATGGAGGAGTATTTATGTCTGGTCCCGTAGCAATTTTGTCGGCGTCGCGCACGCCCATGGGCGGTATGTTGGGAGCTTTATCGACGGTGGCTGCGACCGATCTCGCAGCCACTGCAATTCGCTCGGTGGTGGCCAAAGCCGGGCTGTCAGACGATGCCATCGACGAGCTTTTGATGGGTTGCGTCTTGACCGCAGGTGTCGGCCAAGCGCCTGCACGACAGGCGGCGTTGGCGGCTAATTTGAGCCAGGCAACGAGTTGTTCAACCATTCAAAAAGTCTGTGGTTCGGGTATGAAAGCGGTGATGCTGGGTTGCAATAGTTTGCGTGCTGGACAGACTCAAACTGCCATCGCAGGCGGTATGGAAAGTATGAGTCGTGCGCCTTACCTGCTGCCCCAAGCACGCCAAGGATACCGCTTTGGCGAGGCGCCGATGCTCGATCATATGGAGTACGATGGACTTCGCGATGCCTATCAAGCCACCGCCATGGGCAGCTTTGCGGAGAACTGCGCCGATCGTTATGGTTTTACCCGCCAGCAGCAAGACGAGTATGCGATTGAATCGCTGAGGCGGGCGAATTTTGCGATTGCCGAGGGCTCTTTTAGCGATGAAATCGCACCCGTGAGGTTTGCTTCGCGCGCCGGTGAGGTCTGCGTTGACACCGATGAGCAACCAGGACGCGCCCGCATAGAAAAAATACCCCATTTAAAGCCGGCATTTCGACGGGGTGGCACGGTCACGGCGGCCAATTCGAGCTCTATTTCCGACGGTGCCGCAGCCGTGACCCTGATGATGGCCGATCGGGCCGAGGCGTTAGGCTTGCAACCGCTCGCTCTGATCCGCGGCTACGATGACGCAGCCCATGAACCGGCGTGGTTTGCGACCGCACCGGTTGCGGCGATTAAAAAAACCCTCGATCGCGTGGGTTGGTCGGTAGACGATGTCGATCTATGGGAAATCAACGAGGCCTTTGCCGTGGTTACCATGGCGGCGATGCACGATTTACACATCGACCCTGCGCGCATGAACATACACGGTGGTGCCTGCGCACTGGGACACCCAATCGGCGCTAGCGGCGCGCGAATACTGGTGACATTGGTACATGCGTTACGCCAAAAAAACCTCAAACGCGGCATTGCCAGCCTGTGTATCGGGGGTGGCGAGGCGACGGCACTGGCGATAGAAATCCCCTAGCGACAACGCATATCTAAGCATGGATTGTCGATGCAAGGCCCAGCGGTGGAGCAATGGCTTAAACCGAGCGCGTCGATCCGTCAGTGCAGACGCTTTGGGTCAAAATCCAGTGGGCCCCTCAGCCATGGGCCCATTGATCGAAGTATTAAGGCGCGCGATTGTGGGTGTGCCGGGCAAACTATCAGGCCATATAGGCTTGCGATTACCCCGCAACACTGGGGTGAGCGCGAAAGGGCATTGATGACAGACAAATACAGCATTTTAGAGGCAAAATCCTGTTATTAAAGTGTCGTGGTAACTATTGGTTAGCGGTTTTTGTGGGTTTTTAACGCTGAGATTCGATTGATCTTAAACTCTAAAAGCTCTATTTAAAGTTACTCAGGTCATCATCTTTCGAAATGTGTCTTCTTTCTCGGTTCACGCCTTAGGCTGCCAAGCCATCAATTAGCTCGGGCGGTTTGATCGGACAGCGTGGAGGATTTGCTATAATTGGCGCTCAATCAATGCCATGAACCTATTGTTATGATCTATATCAACCCGCACTGCAGTATTGGCGAAGACGAGATTATATTCTCGGCGATTCGCGCGCAGGGCGCGGGTGGGCAAAATGTTAACAAGGTGTCTTCGGCCATTCATCTGCGCTTTGATGTCAACGCGTCGTCGCTGGCCGACGTGTACAAGCAACGTTTGCTCGCGCTGAGCGATCAGCGCATTAACAAAGACGGTATCGTGATTATTAAAGCGCAGCAGTTTCGCACTCAAGAGAAAAACCGCAGCAGCGCGCTGCAGCGGCTGTGCGAACTCATCGCGGGTGTGACCGTGGAGCGTAAAAAACGACGGCCGACCAAGCCGTCGAAAAATGCGCAAAAAAAGCGCATGGACAGTAAAACACGGCGCGGCAATATTAAATCGCTGCGCGGCAAGCCGGTGGATTAATGGATGGCTATCGCCGCGACTCCCTCACGGACTCGACTGCCAAAAGATTAGGGCGAAGAATTAGTAGTTAAGGAACAGGGGCGAAGGATTAGTGGCCATAGGCTATGCAGATACAGTAGTTTCTGCCGGTCCGCACTTGGCGCATGGCTTCGCCTTGGTCTGCATTGGGCGTATTCCCCCGGTGGTTGGTGTGGCGCTAGGGCGCGACGATTGCGGGTCTTGGTACATTTTGTAACTGGGTTATTTCAGCCGCAGCGAATGGCCGATCAAAAATTAATAGCTCATCGATAAAGCCCGAATATCTTAAACCCAAGTAAATATTGGCGTTGTTGTGTTGCCAGGTAAATGGGTCTTTTATCGGCTGGTGGGTGATGACCCTTTGGCCATCGAGGTAGAGGTTGGCGCTGGCATTGCCACTGCCCAATTGGTCGTGGGTAATGGCCACGTGGGTCCAGCGATCGCCGCTAAAAGGTGGGTCTAAAATGCCCCTCACTCGGTGATAAAAGCCCTTGGTGGCAATGTCTTTGTCGCTGCTTGTCCAAGATGCCTCGTCGCCGGCGACACCGAGTCGAAACATCCGTTTGTTATTGGTGGGGGTGAAATCTGTCCAGATCGCCGCGTTTCTGTGGCTGGTTTCGGTGATCTGTATGGGGTCAACGTAGTTTTTGCTGAGGTCTTGGTCTGGGTCTATCTTTAGCCAAAAAGCGATGGTACCGCTCCAGTTTTGAGGTTTAAAATTGACATTGTTGGCGGCTTTATAAAACACCACCGGCACCAGATTGTTGTTAAATTCAAGCGCACCGCCATATTTGCCCTGATCGAGGGCGATGCTAACAGCGGGTGCGAATTGCAAGCTGCTTGCGGCGGCGTTCAGTTGCTTGCGCGATGGCGCGCTGTACAGGCGCGGATCACCACGGGCAAAATCGGCCGTGGTCGCGGTATCAAACGACGCGTAAAAAAGCAGTGCGTCGTCGAATCGATGGTCGCCCCGACTGGTATTTAATGCACTGCACGCAGCAATACCCAACAGCGTACTCATCGACAGTATTAGCAGGGGTTTATTTAGCTTGGTTGGGGTTTTCATTATGGCTCCCTGATGACGGCGCGGTACTCAGCGTACCAAACCTATCAACAAAACCTATCAAAAGTATAGACCATGAATATTGGATTGAAGGCTTTATAACCTTCGGGGTGGAACTGGCTGTTTAATCGATGGGTCGAGTATCGCCAGATAGTCTCCGCGCCGCTGGATTATGGTAAAACCCAACGGGCTAGATCCCTGGGGGGTACTGGTTATTTCGCGAGGTAAACCTGCTCACAGATTTCTAAGTTGTCGGTCACGATCTCGGCGATGCGTATGATTTTGCCATAACCACTGTCGGCCTCGATCGGGTTTGCGTAGAGCGTATCGTGCGCTGCGCCAAGGTCAGAGGCATTAGCGGCCATCAGGCGCATATGAATCATGCCCGTTTCGTCGGCGCCGCTGCCAATCGGAGCAAATAAGCCTACCTGTATCTTGCTTCCCGCTGACTGCGCTTCGGCTTCGAATTGGTAGGCTGCCAAAACCAAGGCGTCAAGATCTTGCGGTTTAACCCGCAGTCGCATCAAGCGTTCAAAGCCGGGTGCTAAATTAACCGTTTTCAAAGACCTAAACAGAGAGGTATATTTAGCGTCGCGCAGCGACCGTAACTTTCTCGTCGCGTTACTGTGGTCGAAACTTGACGCTTCCTCCATGGCACTTTGCACCGAGTCATATATGCCCCAAACAAACATTTGCCCAGTATAATCATGTCCGGTATGCGTCACGCAAAACCCAGCGGCCTGCACCCCCCGCGACTCAAACATTTCGGTGTTGCGTTTGAGGTACGCACTATAAGCCTGCGGATTGCCAGCTGCGACCACCAGAGTATAAACGGCCCCAGTACCGCGCGCCAAGAAGGTCGGCGCTAAGGACTCGTCATCCGCCGAATAGGTGAGTTGACTGGTCGACGCCCCCAGCATTAGCAGAATTATTTTTATAGTTTTTTGCACGGCGCCATCCCAATTATAAACAGATACACGCATCCTAAAAAAAGCGCATCGATGAGGCAATGCTTTTCTGCATAATTTCTTTATGTTTAAACTAAATAGTAAGCACGGTTCCTGAGTGGTATAGCGCAAGGCGGTCGCTACCAGCCGACAATCTTGCCGCTGGATGACGGTTCTAGGTGGCTTTTGCCTCTGTTGGGTGGACGTACTCAATCTAAAATATGCGCTGTGGAATCATCAATATAGGTATGAGTACCTATTTACCCGAAAAAAAGCGGGAGATAGGCTACAGATTAGCTAAACCTACCTACATGCCGATGACGGCTAAGTGATTAGGCTAACCGAAAGCAGGTGGTAAGTTACATTTCAGCGAATGGTAGTTTTGGCTAAGGATGGCCGCGGCAATACGTCGATAATGGCATGGCCAAAAGTAGCACTTGTGTCTTTTGGGCAAAGCGAAGTTGCCAGCCGCTCGCCCTTGATGATTGGGGTCGAATAGGTATGACGTTTGCAGTTGTCTTACTCGTTATTGTTATTGCGTCGGTTCTTTTTCACTTCCTGAGTCCCTGGCAGGCAACGCCTCTGGCATCGAATTGGCAGTCTATCGATACCACTATTGCCATGACATTTTTGATCACGGGTATCTTTTTTGTCGCCATCGTAGGTTTCATGGCCTACTGCGTGTATCGATACCGAGCAGTGCCCGGTCGCCGATCTGAATACCAACGCGACAACAAAAAACTTGAGTGGTGGTTGATCGCCATTACCACCTTAGGGATAGTCATTCTTCTGGCGCCTGGGTTGGTGGTGTACAGCGACTTTGTGCACGTGCCAAAAGACGCCAGTGAGTTTGAAGCGGTGGGCGAGCAGTGGCGCTGGAGCTATCGACTGCCCGGCGAAGACGACGAATTTGGCCGTACCAGTATCGGCCATATGAACGATAAAAATACCTTTGGTATCGACCCCGACGACCCTGCAGGGCAGGACGACATTCTCGTCGCAGGCAGTCAGATGCACCTGCCTATCGATCAACCCGTAAAGGTCAATCTAAGGTCAAAAGACGTACTACACGATTTTTATGTGCCCGATTTTCGCGCCAAGATGGACCTGATTCCGGGACAGGTGACGTATTTTTGGTTTACCCCGACGGTGCTTGGCACCTTTGATATCGCCTGTGCCGAGTACTGTGGTATTGGCCACTACAATATGCGCGGTCAGATCGTTGTCGATGAGCTCGCCACCTATCAGGCATGGTTGTCGTCGCAAAAGACCTTTGCCGAGGTACTCACCGGCGGTACCGTCGAGGGCATTGTCGCCCAAGGTCAACGTCTGGCGTCCAGTCGCGGCTGTCTGGCCTGCCATAGTGTCGATGGTTCAGCCGCTCTTGGGCCCGGCTGGTTAGACCTCTACGGTAGTTCTGAAAATCTAGCCGATGGCAGCCAAGTTGTGGTTGATGATGCCTACCTCGTTGAATCGATCGTCAATCCGGCCGCCAAAATTGTTGCAGGCTACCCGGCGGTGATGGTGGCCTATGCGCTGAGTGGCGAACAGCTCGACAGCCTAGTGGCTTATATCGCGTCTTTATCGTCACTAGGCCCCAGCTCAGATGCCGACTCTAGTTCAGATGCCGACTCTAGTTCAGATGCCGACTCTAGTTCAGATACAGAGACTAGTTTAGAGACAGAGGCCAGTTTAGAGACAGAGACCAGTTTAGATATAGAGACCAGTTTAGATATAGAGACCAGTTTAGATATAGATACTGGGTCAGGCAAGAATACCAGTCTACCCACCGACCTTGGGCCGGTGGCTAACCTAAAAATAACTGCCGAGATCGCCAGCGATGCCGTGTTGGATGGCATGCAGGGTGACGTGGCGATTGGCGAGCGCAGCGCTACCACATACGGCTGCCTCGGCTGTCACAGCGTCGATGGTAGCGCGGGTTTGGGGCCGACGTGGCTGGATCTTTTTCATCGTCAAGAAACGCTCATCGACGGCAGCCAGGTGTGGGTTGATGCCGATTATCTGATCCAATCGATTGTCCATCCGGCGGCGCAAATTGTTGCCGATTACCCACCAATCATGGCCGCTTATGCGCTGAGCCCGGAGGAGTTAGGGGGATTGGTGGCCTACATTGCCTCATTGACATCGAATCGGGCGATAGCCGATCCCGCCATACCGAAAACCGAGGAGTGAGTTATGGCCTATGCCGATGACGCGGAACATGAAGAGTTGCACGACCCGACAAGTTTTTGGAGTCGCTACATCTGGAGCCAAGATCACAAAGTGATCGCCGTTCAGTATTCGTTAATCGCTATTGGTATCGGCCTTGTGGCACTGGTGCTATCGGCAATGATGCGAATGCAGATTGGATTTCCGGGCAGCATCGACATGGATGCCAGCGAGTATTATCAGGCGATGACGATGCATGGCATGATCATGGTGATCTACTTGCTAACAGCGTTGTTTTTGGGCGGTTTTGGCAACTATCTGATCCCGTTGATGGTCGGCGCTCGAGACATGGTCTTCCCGTTCGTCAACATGCTCAGCGTGTGGTTTTACTTTGTCTCGGTAATCGTTTTAGTCGCCAGTTTTTTTGTCCCCGGAGGCCCCACCGGTGCCGGTTGGACGCTGTATCCACCACAGGCGATCACCGCTGGTACGCCGGGTTCAGAGTGGGGCATCATCCTGATGTTGGTGTCGTTGATTATATTTATCGTGGCGGCGACCATGGGCGGACTCAACTACGTGACCACGGTGCTCCAAGCGCGCACCCACGGCATGACCCTATTCAGAATGCCACTCACCGTTTGGGGCATTTTTGTCGCCACTATTTTGGCTTTGTTGGCCTTTCCGGCGCTGTTCGTCAGCGGTGTGATGATGTTGCTGGATCAAACCATCGGCACCAGCTTTTTCATGCCGGACATGCTGCAATTTGGCATTAAGACCGAGCACACCGGCGGTAGTCCAATATTGTTCCAGCATTTGTTTTGGTTCTTTGGGCACCCAGAGGTGTACATTGTCGCGCTGCCTGCCTTTGGCTTAGTGTCCGACTTGATTAGCGTCCACGCGCGGCGCAGCATCTTTGGTTATCGCATGATGGTGTGGGCGATCGTCTGGATAGGCGGTCTGAGTTTTATCGTTTGGGCACACCACATGTACGTTAGCGGCATGAATCCCTACTTTGGTTTTTTCTTTGCCGTTACCACCCTAGTGATCGCCGTACCAACCGCGCTCAAAGTCTACAACTGGCTACTGACACTGTGGCGCGGCAACATCCATCTGACGGTGCCGATGCTGTTTTCTCTGGCGTTCATCGTGACTTTTTTGGTGGGTGGGCTGACCGGTTTATTTTTGGGTAACGTGGTGGTCGACATTCCGTTGTCCGACACCTATTTTGTGGTCGCACACTTTCATATGGTGATGGGCGTTGCGCCGATTTTAGTGGTCTTTGGCGCGATTTATCATTGGTACCCAAAAGTCACCGGCCGCATGCTCCACGATGGGATTGGCAAACTACACTTTTGGATCACCTTTCTGGGCACCTATCTGATTTACTTTCCCATGCACTATTTGGGCATTCAGGGGATGCCAAGGCGCTATTATCTATCCGAGGATTATCAATTTATTCCACAGTCGGCGCACAGCCTAAATGAATTTATTACCGTTGTGGCCATTGTCGTGGGTATTTCGCAGTTACTTTTTATCTACAACCTGATTTACAGCGCCTTTAGAGGCCCCCCCTCGGGCGGCAATCCATGGCGCGCCTGTTCGCTTGAATGGCTGACCCCCGACACGCCGCCCAAGCATGGCAATTGGGGGCCATCGCTACCGGTGGTGCATCGCTGGGCATACGACTATGCGGTACCGGGCGCAGAACTGGATTACACACCGCAAACCACCCCGGCATCAGAGGTGCCGGTTCATGAAAGTGATGAAGATGAGGTACTGCCAGCTAATTAAATCAGCGGAGAAGATTATGTTTGCCGAAAATAGGTCTTTGCCAATACCCATGCCGGGCTATTTTGCTCGTCGCAGCGCCAGCGCAAAAACCGGCCTGCATTTACTGATGGCATCGATTACATCGATGTTTTTACTGTTTTTTATCTCCTATATCCTGCGCTCCCAAGTCTCGGATTGGGAGGCGTTGTCGGAGCCGTGGCAGCCGCTTGGGCAGACCAACCAACTGTGGTTGAACAGTGCGTTTTTGTTGGTCGCCAGCATCGCGCTTGAGTGCGTGCGTCGCGAACTGCGCAAACCTGAGTTGGGCAACAGTCGCGAGTTTTTGTGGCTTGCCGGGTTTGCAACCAGCGGCTTTTTGATTGGTCAATTGACGTTTTGGAATTACCTAACAAGCCGCGGTTACTATGCCACCAGCAACCCCGCCAATGCCTTTTTTTACCTGCTTACCGGGCTTCATGGTCTACATCTAATGGGCGGTATGGTGGCCTGGTTGATCGCCAACACTCGCCTGCAGCGCGAGCGACGCGACCCGAGTGAAAAAGGCCTGTGTCTGGCGACACTGAGCGTCGAGTTGTGCGCCCTGTACTGGCATTTTTTACTGCTGGTGTGGGTATTACTGTTTGCGTTGCTGTCGAGCTCGCCGGGTACATACGCCGCGATCGCAGAATTTTGTGGCTTTGGAGGTTAGCGCGTTATGACCACTGACTCACCAGCGACCGGCGACGGTGTGAACGGCTTAATCACCGACTGGGCCTCAGACAAGGACGCCTTTAAGCGCGTCTCTTGGGGAAAAACCATGATGTGGATTTTCCTGCTGAGCGACACCTTTATCTTTAGCTGCTTTTTGGTTGGCTATATGTCGGTGCGCATGACCACGGCCGAAGCCTGGCCGAATGCCAGCGAGGTCTTTGCCCTGACCATTGCTGGGGAGCATCTGCCGTTACTACTGATCGCCATTATGACGTTCGTGCTGATTACCAGCAGCGGCACCATGGCCATGGCGGTCAACTGCGGCTATCGCCGACAGCCGAAGCAAGCGGCCATGTTGATGCTGGTGACCGCGGCGCTGGGCGTGTGTTTTGTTGGCATGCAGGCGTTTGAATGGACCAAGCTCATCACCGAGGAGGGGGTTCGTCCGTGGGGTAACCCGATGGGTGCCGCCCAATTTGGCGCGACCTTTTTTATGATCACTGGATTTCATGGCTTTCACGTCTCGATTGGGGTGATCTATCTGATCATTGTGGCGGCCAAGGTATGGCGCGGTGACTATCGAGAGCGAGGTTACGAAATTGTCGAAATTACCGGTCTCTACTGGCATTTTGTCGATTTAGTCTGGGTATTTATTTTCGCATTCTTTTATTTGTGGTAGGAGGATCTACGATGCAAACCCACAACCAGTCAGAAGGCCATCAACAGCATCCTATCAGCGTGTATTTTAAAGTTTGGGGGCTGTTGTTTGTGCTCAGTAGCTTTTCTTATCTGGTGGATATTTTACAGCTACAGGGCGCGCTGCGTTGGACATTGATTTTGGTCTTTATGTTTTTAAAGGCGGGTTTGATCGTGGCGATCTTTATGCACATGGTGTGGGAGCGTATTGCGTTTGTACTGGCGATTTTATCGCCGCCACTTTGCCTGTTGGTATTAATTGGATTAATGGCCAGCGAAGCCAGCTACACCCATCTCAATCGACTGATATTTTTTAACTGACGGCACCCACACGCTAGGGAGGTAGAGATATGAAACGACACTTTTATATTAGCGATGACCTCGATGAGCTTGAAGACGTAGAAGTTGAACTAGAGGAGCGGGGCATCTCTAAGCCGCACATTCATGTTTTGAGTTTGGACGATTGCGCCGTGGCAGAGCACGGAAGGTTACAAGAAGTCGAGGCGGTATTGCGAACGAACGTTGTATCTGGGACAAAAATGGGTGCGATGATAGGGGTTTGCAGCGCTTTTACGGTGCTATTTATAGGTTATGTGTCGGGCTGGGCGCAGGGCATAATCTGGCTGCCATTTGTATTTTTGTCGATCATCACCTTGGGCTTTTGCACCTGGGAGGGCGGATTTATCGGTATCCAGAAAAAAAATAAACGCTTTGCCCATTTTGATGAAACCTTAAAAAATGGTCAGCACGTGTTTTTGGTGGATATCGAGCCCGAGCGCGAACAGCTGTTAACGCAGATTATGAGCGTGCATCCGGCGCTTAAATTTGCAGGAGAGGGGCCGTCTGTTCCCCATTGGTACATTCGCCTGCAAGAAATTTTGCAGCGGTTTTTTCGGTTCAACCCATAACCCTTGCGAGATGGCAATCGGCCCTGTCTGCTGGATACGCCGCTTGAGTATTTACGCTCGGCAAAACAGCCACTTTGAGGCGAAGATAGGCTGTGGTTCGCGAGCTATTGCTCTAGGGCTCTTGATTTATGGCTCTTAATTAATGGCACTTGCTTTATGGCTCTAGGGCTCTCAACCAAGGGGGCTTTGGGTTCGAAAGCTGTAATGGGTTCGAAAGCTGTAATTTTATCGCCACGGCTGTTGACGGTAACGGCCGCTCGCCGGAAACTCGCCTAGGCCTCAGCCAACCGTGCGGGCAACTATTTACACCACTCGACAATATACACCGCGCCGGTTAAGAATTTGCCGTTTTCACGGCGTAAATTAACGACAGAAAAATGCACCATCTTATAGCCATACTCGTCGCATAAGCTCTGAATATAGGCTTTTGAATGAGAATATCGACCTGACGCCTGTAGATAAAAACCCTCTTTGGATTGATGCTCGGTGGAAAAGCCTATTTTGGTTTTGCGACCATTCCGACTGGCGATAAGTTTGAATATATTTTTTAAATCACCGATATAGTTAAAGACATCGGTGGCAACAAAGTAATCAAAGTCCAAGGGCATGGTATCGAGGTACTGTGCAATGTTGGAGTGGGTTAATTTGTCGTACACCTGTTTCTTTTTTGCCTGCTCGAGCATTCCCTTGGATACATCCACGCCTTCGATAGAGTCGCAGAAATCTTGCACAGCGGTGCCAGCTAATCCGGTGCCACAGCCCATATCTAATATCGCTCCCAACGAGGTGTTGTTTTGCGCTTCGAGCATAGTGTTTTTTAGAATAATTGGCATTTCATAGTGCAGGTCTACCTGCAGAGACTGATCAAAATTGGCCGCGTATTCATCGAATAATGATTCGACATAACTTATTGGCGGGGCCGATGTTTGCACTCCGGTAATCGCATCAAGTATATGTTTGGTGTCGGCATCGTCAGGGTCGATGCGGGCGGCTTGCGTATAATTTTCAATCGCTGCTGCCGATTCCCCCAGTGCAGTATTAATGTTGCCAATATTGTAGTGCGCCTCGGCGTACTCTGGATTGGCGGACAGCGCCTTGTGATAGCTGATCAACGCATCGCTGAGAGCGCCCGTACGATGGAGCACCGTGCCAATATTGTTGTGTGCTTTTGCATAGTCGGGTTTAATGCTGATGGCCTGTCGGTAGCAGACTAACGCTTGGTTAAAGGCGTCTTTTTTCTGAAAAGCACAGCCCATATTAAAATAGACCTCTGCCACCTTCGGTTTGATGGTCAGGGCTTTTTGGTAGCTGATGATCGCGTCATCAAAACTACCGTTTTGGCGTAATGCATCGCCGATGTAGTTGTACGCCCCTGCATAATTCGGCTCCACTGCGTTCTGTTTAACGTTCAGCCCGACATTTTTTGACCTTGCTAGAGCCTTGGCAATGATGGTCAGTAAAAAGTTGTCACTGGGAAATAGTTTGGCCAGTGGCAGGGCTGTTGCGAGTACCGATTTATTGTTTCCAGCGTTTAAAAGTGCCGTCAGAGTGAGCTCTTGGCTGTTCGCTAGTTCGCTCTTTTGGGGGTGTATTCGGGCTAATTGCTGATCGCAGATTAAGGCGAGCCGGTTGTTGGGGAAGGACACTAAAATGTTCTTATAGATGCTTTGTGCGGCTAGCAGGTTACCCGTTTTTGTCAGGTTTTTTGCCATCCGCAGTTGGCTGCCAATTATACTAGACATGCGTTTAACGGCCGTTGAGGGATGGCTGCTTTGTCAGTACGCACGAGTCATAACCCTTTTGCTTAAGAGTGCGCGGGCTTTTGTTGCATTAGCATTCATAAAGGCGTGCCATATCAATGAGCGCAAGGGTGGAGGGCACTTCCATTTTCTCCTTGATCGCGGCGATGTGGTGTTCTGCGGTTCGCTTGCTGATGAATAATCGCTCTGATATTTCACGGCTGCCTGAGGGTCGGCCCTCTGGGCCCATGATCAGGCTAAACACTTGGCGCTCTCGCGGCGTTAATCTGTGGTATCTACGTTGGTACTGTTTTTCTTCGGCGTGGCGCTGACAGATGTGCGCGTGCTGCTGCAGCGCTTCGACCACGCTGTCTAATAACGCGGCTTTTGAGCAGTGTTGCTCCAAAACATTAACAGCGCCCTCGCGCATGGCCTGGATAGATTGAACGAGAGCATTGCTTGGCGAAAAAAATACGATGGGAAGATCATAGCCACAACGTTTCAATTTCTTTTGCAGTTCTGGGCCACACATGTCGGGCAGAAAAATGTCTGCCAAAATGCACGACTCAGTAAGGTCGTTGTGGGTCGACTGAAGCGCATTGAGTAGCGACTGCGCGCAATCAAAATTAACTGTTTTGAGTCCAGAAAAATGGAGATTAGCATGATCAAAAAGATGATCGTCTCCATTGTCTATGACATACACGGTTGCCTGATGTTGCATACATTAATCTCCAAAAACTGTTAGACACGTTTTGAGATCTAAAAATGTGCAGATTTTTGGTACTTTTCCAATCGGCAAAAAAGGGCGACGCAACGTTGAACCTTGCTCGTGTGCCTTGCAGTCGTCGTGAGATTTTTGCGTCTGAGCCGTTGTAAGCGGTTCGGCTGTGCAGCCGATTTATGCGCATTGATTTAAGTGCTTTGATTGGCACGAGAACGTTCTTGTGCGTTGTGATTATCGGCTTGATTGTCGGCTTGATTGTCGGCTTGATTAGCGGCTTTGATATAGACTTTGTTGTCGTTGGCTGGGCTGCACAGTGGCCTGATGGCGGCATTCGGCCTGCGCTCGACACTGGTATGGCTTGATATAAGTCCATTTCGCCCTCTATAAATTCTAAGTATTTATGCGCTATACAAGTCTCGAATGTTGTTGGCCTAGTCAATGATATGGCCAATGCTTTGGCTAAGGTAATGCTTTGGCTAGTGAGCTGGGATAAGGTTAGACTCCAGCCTACACTTAAAATCATCCACGATTTTATAATATTTTGTTATGTATTATTGAATAGTTTAAGCTTCGGTTAATTCGGCATCGCTGCGCGAATCAGGGCGGCGCTACTGTGGGCGATTTTACGCTTTACATGAGGCTCACATAAGGCTCACACAAGGCTCACAGAAAGCATAACCGGGCGCGCGAGCTCTCGCCAAGCATACTATTAATTAGTGGCCATATAGGGCGTGAATTGTTGCCTGCACACGACGGTGAGTGTTAGGACGCTATGCCGAGCTTTTAGCAACGCGCATTAGCGCCAACGATCAGGCGAGGTTCGATCAGCATTATGCGCTTTTGCATTTGGCGGTGGGGCGCTTGCCTGTGGTTATCAATGGGGGTTTTATGTGCCCATTATTTAATAGCTACCCGGTTAAAGACGTCTCGCTGAGCGGCAGGTGTTGGATCGCACTTGCCTGTCAAACGCTCCCCGGTGATGACCGATTGATTAACCGACCAATTGGCCTATGCGGCCTAAAAACTGCCAGTGGAGCAGGCGGCGTTATTTATCAACCGGCCTAAATGTCGGATTGTTGTTTGCGGCGATGGCGCGAAATAGCGCGAGGTGCGCGCGATCACTGGCGGGTGCATAGTCGGGATCGTTGTAGCGGGGATTGGCCGAAAATTTGACGATCACGGTTCGCGTCGCTCGATTGACGTAAATGTATTGGTTATACACGCCTTGCGCCATAAACTCGCCCTGTTGACCTGCGGGTATCCACCACTGATAGCCGTAGCCGAAATTGTCGCCGGGCATCAGATGTGGCGCGTCCGGTGTAATCGATGCATCGACCCATGCTGTGGGAACGATTTGCCGACCTCCCGACCGGCCGTTGTTTAGGTAGAGCGAGCCGAGCTTGGCAAAGTCTCTGAGGGTAAGATTTAGCCCGCCCAGCGCCATCTCGACATCGTGTCCATCGATGATCCAATAACCATCCTGCTCCATGCCCATCGGTTGGTAGAGCTTGGTCTGCATATAGTCGGTGATGGTGCGCCCGGTCGCTCGGGCGAGCACCATGCCCAGCACGTGGGTATCTATACTGACATAGTGATTGAGGGTGCCCGGCGTCACGCTGCGCGAGAGGCTTGCGGCAAAGGCGTCTTGGGAGTTACCCAGCGCAAAATCGCGCCCCCAGCGGTTGATGTCGCTGTTAAAATCAGCGTAGTCTTCGTCAAAGCCAATACCCGATGACATCTGCAGAACATCTTTAATGCGCACACCCTGATAACCCGATCCGATCAGCTCGGGGGCATAAAGATCCACAGGCTCCTCGATGCTGGCAATCTGACCCTCGTCGACGGCAATACCGATCAGCGCCGAGATAAAAGACTTGGCCACCGACCACGAGATATGTTGCGTCGAAACGCTATTGCCCAAGTAATAGTTTTCGTAAATGAGCGCATCGTCTTGTATCACCAGCAGGCCGGTGGTCCAAGAGTCGTCGAGGAATTGTCCAGTGCTGTAGGTTTTGCCAGCGTGGTTAAAGTCCTCGGGCAGGGCGTTCGATAATCGCTCTGGGTAGGGTCGGGGTGTGGGCGATGCGGTTAAGCCTGTGCTTGGCCACAGAGTCTTAGCAGAGCGAAAATTTTCAACGATGTAACGCGAGTCGAAAAGTTGTGCGACGGACTTGAGCGCGATCATTTTGGGATAAAAATAACCACCGCCGATTATCATCAGGCTCGCAACAATCAGGCATATTTTCCCGAGTCGCATAGGTGATAACCTCATCATGGGTGACCACCACCTGTTGGGTAGCCGCTCTTCGATTGTATTATGCTCAATGAACCCATGCCCAGCGTTAGATTTTTTTAAGCCTAGGCGTTCGATACGCTGATCGCAAGCGTTTAAGGCGACAAAAGGGGATTTTTAATAGGCGAGACAGTCCTCGAATGAGGATCGTTTGCCGCGCGGACAGATGCGTTATTGGGCGCTTACGCGCGAGCGGTAAATGCCGCGTGCCGATGGTTTTTTCGCGTTTTACGCCGCGTGGATCACCGCTGGCATGAGAGCGATATAGCGATAGAGCGATATAACGATAGAGGGTTGTGCGCGATGTTTTTGGCGGCGATGACAGAGCCCGAGGCATCGGTTTGATCAATCGCCCAGTGTTTGCGCCATGACGACTGCGTCGGGTTGTCACGGTGTCTTTATTGGTTCGTCGGTTTGAGATGTGGGCGCTCCCCACGTTACACTGCTGGCGACAAAAGCCTGACTCCTCGACAATGGCGCCGATGAGCACTCCAATATTATAAGGCGAACCGACAATGAGGACTTCTCCAGAACCATCGCACGATGGCCACCTGACCGGTTATGGCACACCCGCGTATCGCAATTACGTGTTGTTATTGTTGATGCTGGTGTACACGCTCAATTTTATCGATCGAACGCTGATTGCAGTGGTCGCGCAGCCCATTATAGACTCCTTTGGTTTGACCGATGCGCAATGGGGGCTGTTGTATGGCCCGCCGTTTGCCATTTTTTATGCGTTGATGGGATTGCCTATTGCGCTGTGGGCTGATCGCGGCAACCGAGTCAAAATCATCGCCGTGTGCATTGTGTTGTGGTCGCTAATGACCGCTTTATGCGGTCTTGCGGCGGGCTTTCTTGCGCTGCTGGCATTTCGCATAGGGGTGGCCGTGGGGGAGGCTGGATGTACGCCGCCAGCGAACTCGATTATTGGCGATTACTTTATCGCCCGCAAGCGCGCTACCGCGATTGGGATCTATTCGATGGGTGTGACCTTGGGTGGTGTGCTAGCCAACCTTTTTGGCGGCCCGCTGGCGCAGATGGAGGGCGCCGAGGTGGGCGCATGGGTCGCCGGCATCGGTTTGGGAGGGCTTTTTGGCTGGCTTGACTGGAGCTCGGTCGAGGGCTGGCGGATCGCCTTTGTGGCGGTTGGACTACCCGGTATTGCGGTCGCGCTGTGGGTATATATGGCGATTGAAGAACCGCCTCGCGGGTACTCAGACCCGCCGGAATCAGCCGCGACTCAGTCGCAGGATTGGCTGGTAGCTTTTCGTGAATTAAAGCACAAACCCACGTTTTGGTGGATGACCGCAGGGGCTTCGATGGTCGCGTTTGTCGGTTATGGTCTGATCAGCTTTCAGGCGCCGTTTTTGCAGCGTGAACACGGTTTGAGCGTCAGGGACGCAGCGATACAATTTGGCGCGCCGCTGTCTTTATTGGCGGCACTGGGTACTTTTTTAGGCGGTTACATTACCGAAAAATTAACCCCCTACTCGCAAACCGCGGTGGCTTGGGTTCCGGCGGTTGGATTGCTGGTGGCGGTGCCGGCGTATATTTTGGCGTTTTATGTCGACGATCTAAATACCCTGCTGATCCTCTGGGGTATTGGTGCGGTCTGCCACTATGCGTACTTGGGCGCTCAGTACAATATCGGTCAAGGTGTGGTTAGCAATCGCTCGCGCGCTGCGGCGATCGCTATTCTATTGATTGCTGTCTCCCTTGTCGGCAACGGGTTGGGGCCTTATTTTGTCGGTTTTATGAGCGACTTTTTTATGCGACAGCAACTCGTTGAGCTGGATATCACTGGGCAGTTGACGGCAACTGCGTGTCTGGCGAACGCCGTCGATCTGGACGCGGTACAGCGCTCGATCTGTGATCTGGCAAATTCGACCGGCCTCAAGCAGGCTATCTCGTTGACCGTCTGCTGGTTCATTCTCGCTGCCGGCTGCTTTTTCATGTCGGCACGGACGTTAACGCGTGATTTTGTCGCCAAATTGGTAGATTAAGACGATGAAAAAAATCGCCCTGTTCGTCGATGTGCAAAATATATATTACACCGTTAAACAGGTGCATGGTTGCCACTTTAATTACCGCGAGCTCTGGCGCCAACTCAGTTGCGACGGCGAAATCGTCACCGCCTATGCCTACGCGATTGACCGCGGTGATGCTCAACAGCAAGGGTTTCAGCAGATTTTGCGCAATATCGGTTTCGAGGTAAAACTAAAACCCTACATTCAACGCCACGATGGGTCGGCCAAAGGCGACTGGGACGTTGGCTTGACCATCGACGTGATGGATACCTTTACCGCAACCGAGACGACCGCCGATTGTTTAGTGCTCCTGTCTGGCGATGGTGATTTTGATCTGTTGTTAGAGCGCGTCGGTAGAGACTTTGCTGCCTCTACCATCGTCTATGGTGTACCCTCCCTGACCGCAGAATCGCTGATCAATGCGGCGACTGAATTTCGCGCGATAGAATCATCATTGCTGTTGAACCATTAACGTTCTGGGTGATTATGCCTATCTAGCCATTTTTAACACGGCGATTGCTGGTGATCGCCGCGAGTGGCTGCGGGATCCTTGTGCCATTGGAGCCATTGGAGCCATTGGTGCATTGGTACATTGGTATGTTGGTATATTGGTATATTGGTATATTGGTATATTGGTATATTGGTATATTGGTATATTGATACATTGATACATTGGTGCATTGGTGCATTGGTGCATTGGTGCATTGGTGCCACAGGTTGGGTCAATAGCCGTCTAAACGTGCAACCTTTGTCATCTCACGATGTTCAGCGTTGCGCCGAATGTCTATAGGTTTTTAGTTTGTGTTGGCTCTACGGAGGGGCTCAATGGCGACTGGCCGTAAAGGTAAACGCTCCCCCACTTAAAAAAGTTAGGATGATAATAATGCTAGAAACACTGCAATGCTGATGCTTCCGCCACTGGAAATGTTGGCGACGATCTCGAGTTTGGCACTGGTGGCGTCGATAACCCCTGGCCCCAACAACGCAATGCTGGCCGCTTCGGGTGCCAATTTTGGTGTGCGCCGCTCGATCCCACACGCCATGGGCATAGCGCTGGGTTACGCGCTGATGATTTTTCTGATCGGGCTGTTTCTGGGCGAACTATTCCAGCGCAGCGCTGTTTTGCGCGAGGTACTGCGCTGGGCAGCCGCTGGATTGTTAGTCTTTGTAGCGTGGAAGATTGCAACAGCGCGAGGGCTTAGCACCGAGGGCGCAGCGGCCACGCCATTTTCATTTTTGCAAGCGGCGAGTTTTCAGTGGATCAACCCCAAGGGATGGGCCATGGGTACGGCGATCACAGCACAGTTTGTCAACGCCGATGCTGCGCTGCAGAGCGCGCTGCTAATCGCGCTCATATTCGTGGTGGTTACCGTGGCCAGTTCGGCCTGTTGGTTGCTGCTAGGGCGCGCTATTGGCCGGCTGTTAAAGACCTCAAATAACTTGCTTTGGTTCAATCGCGCGATGGCCGCGACCATTTTGCTCTGTTTGGTCCTATTATTTGTCGAGTGATGTGATTTTAGGCAATAGTCTCGCTAGCAAACTTTAAAACGACGCTGTGCGCGTTGCGGACCAACTCGACTCGGCTTTGAATACCCAGATTTAAGGGTTTTTAACGTTTGACCATGCGCAAGGCCTGATTTTCTACTATGCTATCGCAAAATTAGATAGATTATTAACAGCCATTATCGATCACCGTAAGCGCTTTGAGCGGCATCTGAAATTCTCGGTCGTTCGCGCACTATTTTTGGTAATAGGCACTGGCCCACAATGACACAGGTTTCGTCAATGACATCAGATAAAGACAACATTACGCCTCAGGATACGCCTCAGAACACCGATCAAAGTACAGCGACCGTCGCCGGCAACGCAGGAAAAACCATCTTGGGCCACCCCCGGGGACTGTTCATCCTGTTTTTAACCGAGATGTGGGAACGTTTTTCCTATTATGGGATGCGCGGACTGCTGGTGGTGTACCTTACCCAGCACTTTTTGTTTTCCGACGAACGATCAAGCGTGCTCTATGGCGCCTATACCGCACTGGTATACGTGATGACGATTGTCGGTGGGTCATTGGCTGATCGCTATCTTGGGCCGCGCAAAGCGGTGACCTTTGGCGCAATATTACTGACGTTAGGCCACTTTGGCATGACCTTTGAGGGCAGTGGTTCAAGGCAACTGCTGGATTATCAGGCGGATCAATACGAGATTGTGCTGGATGGTCGCGGCGGTGATGCGCGTCAGCAAATCGTTACCGACCGGGGTACTTCGGCGGTCAATTTTAGCGAAACCCACATGTTGATCGAGCAACCACAGGCGGTTGGATTGCCGCCGTCGATCGCACGAAGTGAGTTTACGATCAGCGTCGAGACCGAGGCGTTCTATCTCAATATGCTGTATCTCTCACTGGCGTTGTTGATCGCTGGGGTGGGGTTTTTAAAGGCCAATATTTCGACCATTGTCGGCTCTCTGTATGGGTTTGGTGATGCGCGCAGAGATTCGGGGTTCACTATTTTTTACATGGGCATCAATCTGGGTGCTTTCTTGTCGTCTATATTCTGTGGTTACTTGGGCATTGTATATGGCTGGAAGTACGGTTTTGGACTAGCCGGTATAGGCATGCTCGTCGGTTTGGTGATCTTTTTGTCCTGTCAGGACTGGCTCGAGGGCAAGGCGGAGCCACCGTGCAGAGAAAAACTCAAGGAAAAAGTCTTAGGTGTAATCAATGTAGAGTGGGCCTGTTATCTGGTGGGTATTGGTATTATCGCGCTGTCGATGGTGTTGGTGCGCAACGAAGAGTTGGTGGGTGGCATTTTAGGGCCGCTCGGGATCATCATGTTGATCGGTATGATCGGTTACGCAGTGCTGCAACTCGAGGGCGATGAGCGCTCAAGAATGTTTGCTGCGATCTACTTTATTCTGGCGCAAATACCGTTTTGGGCGTTGTTTGAACAGGCCGGTTCGTCGCTAAATCTGTTTACCGCGCGGCTGGTAGATCGTGAGATTTTTGGCTTGTCGGTTCCCGGCCCAGTGTTTCAGTCGCTGAATGCGGGCTTTATCTTTCTATTTGCTCCGCTGATGGCGTGGCTGTGGGTGTGGTTGGCAAGGCGCAAGCTCAACCCGTCGACGCCGGTAAAATTTGCCATCGGTGTGGCCATGGCGGGGCTTGGCTTTTTGGCGCTGGTGGCCGGTATGCGCGGTTCAGGCGAGATCGGTCTGACGCCGGTGATGTTTATCTTTTTGGTTTACTGGATCCACACCATGGGTGAATTAATGGTCTCACCGGTGGGTCTGTCGGTCGTCACCAAATTGGCTCCGGCGCGAATTGTCGGTATGACCATGGGCGCCTGGTTTTTGTACTCTGGATTGTCGAATTTTCTCGCTGGTGTCATTGCGCGAACCACCGGTGCCGAAACCATCGGCGGACAGATCACCAACGTTGCAGCGGCAAAGGCGGGTTATATCGAGGTCTATACACAGGTAGGCACGATTGCCATCGGCATTGCATTTGGTATGTTGCTGATCTCACCGATCATCACAAAAATGATGCGTGGTGCAGACTAAGATGTCGGCCAACGCAATTACAGGAGTACAGGGTATGCTAGCAAATGTTGTCGCCTACCTGGCGATTGTTGTATTAATGGTGGGCTGTAACGGCAAGCAGGCACCCGCCGACGATCAATCGGGCATCGACGATGCCGATAGCGCAATGGTCACATCGGCCAATACTGAGCAGGGACTTGTTTCACAGCCCGGACTGGGTGAATCCGCGATTGATTTTGTCGCTCGGGTCGAGGCCGAAGGTATTGCGCTGGCGAAGGAATTAGACGCGGCCTTTTGGGTGCGTGCTACCCACATTACACCGGATACGGCAACGATTGCGGCCAAGGCTGGCGAGCGAGGGTTGGCGTTTGAAAGCCGGGTGGTAGAGCAGGCCAAACAGTACCGCGATACGATTACGGATCCTGTGACCGACCGCGCCATCGAATTAATGTTGCGTGGGTCGTCGGCGCCGGCACCAAATGATTCGGCACTACAGGCAGAACTGTCGCAGATTATGACCGATATGGAGGGCCAGTACGGAGCGGGCAAGTATTGCAATGCGCAGGGCGAGTGCCGCGAACTACAAGAACTTGAGACGATTCTTGCCAAGTCGCGCGATTACGATGAATTGTTGGACGTTTGGCGCGGATGGCGACAGGTTTCGCCGCCCTATCGGGCGCAGTATCAGCGCTTTGTCGAGATTGCCAATAGCGGTGCGCGCGATGTTGGCTACGACAATTTGGCCGAACTCTGGCAGGGCGGTTACGACATGGATAGCGCGTCGTTTGTCGAAGAATCGCGCCGACTATGGCGTCAAGTGGAGCCCTTTTACGAGCAATTACACTGTTATGTGCGCGATAAACTGAGCGATACCTACGGCGCTGAAAAGGTGCCGGCCACGGGGCCGATTCCGGCGCATTTGCTGGGCAATATGTGGTCCCAGAGCTGGGAAAATATCTATGATCTGGTCGAACCCTATGCTGGGGTAAGCTCGTTGGATGTGACCGCTGCGCTGGTCGATCAGGGTTACGATGAGTTGCAGATGACCGAGGCGGCCGAGGGGTTTTTTACCTCTTTGGGATTGCCCGAGCTGCCGGACAGTTTCTATCGCAACTCGATGATCAAAAAGCCCCGTGACCGCAATGTTGTTTGTCATGCGAGCGCTTGGGATATCGGCAACGGCGATGATCCCCGTATAAAACAGTGCGTCGAGGTCAACGAGGAGCACTTTGAAACCCTGCATCATGAACTGGGTCATATCTACTATTACCTGATGTATAAGGATCAGCCAACGGTGTTTAAAGGCGGTGCTCACGATGGGTTTCACGAGGCCATCGGCGACACCGTGACCTTATCGATGACCCCTGCCTATCTAAAAGCACGTGGTTTGATCGATGCGGCCGACGAGAGCTACGAGGCGACGATCAACAAACAGATGAAAATCGCGTTGACAAAAATCGCCTTTTTGCCGTTTGGCAAGATGATTGATGAATGGCGCTGGCAGGTTTTTTCTGGGGAGATTGCACCTGCTGACTACAACGCCAGTTGGTGGAAGTTGCGTCAGGCTTATCAGGGCATCGCACCGCCAATAGCACGCAGCGAGGCTGATTTTGACGCCGGAGCCAAGTACCATATTCCCGGCAATACCCCCTACACGCGCTATTTCTTGTCATTTATTATGCAATTCCAGTTTCATCAAGCGCTGTGCGCCAGTGCCGGATACGAGGGCCCGCTGCACGAGTGTTCCATCTACGGCAACAAAGTCGCGGGTAAAAAGCTCGGCGACATGTTGAGTCTTGGCCAGAGTCAACCCTGGCCCGAGGCGATGCAGGCGATGACGGGGCAGCGGGGCATGGATGGTAGCGCGATCATCGATTACTTCGCGCCGCTCAACAGTTGGTTAAAGGATAAAAATCAGGGTCTGCAATGCGGTTGGTAATCAGGCTCTTGCCGGCGCGCTAAAGGGCGCGAATTGGGCGGCCTCAATCAACCCATGAAGAAGCCTGCCCATCTCTGCGTGAAATTCTATTTAGCGCTTTATATGAAGCGCTAAACGGCTAAATTTCAGTGTGATCCGTAGCCTGAGCAAGTATCCTATATCGGTGTTTTATGGATGCCAATTTGGGAGAGACTTTATATGTTTATGAAAAGTATTTTGGCGGTATTTTTGTTGCTGCTTTGCGCATGCGATAACCTCAGTCAACAACCATTAAAAGCCGAGCAGCTGGATGGCACACCCTTTGTCTTGATCGCAGGTTTGCACGCTTTGCCTGGGCAGGACGAGGCGCTGTTGACGTTGTCTGCCGCGGTCGATAAAAACGTTGAACAGGGCGAGCCGGGGATGTTGCTGCACCCCTTTGATCAGCACCCCAATGACGCCCTGATATTTGTTTGGACCGAGGTGTACGCCAGTGGTCGGGCGTTTGAATACCATTTGCAAAACCCTGATTTGAACGCTTATTTAGACGCTGCGGGCGAGATAACAGACGCCTTTAGCGCCGAACTGTATGGCACCGTGTCGCCCTCGGCGCTAGCGGCATTGAATGCTGCTGGGGTGCCGTTTGAGCATTTTAAAACTCGTGCTGGTTACATTCGCGATCTAACCCCATAACCCGGCGAGGTAAGTACTTGGCCGAATGAAGTATAGCGGTGACGGTGTGATCAAACGGTGCCAGAGTGCAGGGTGCCTTGCAAGCGGCGAGTAAAGATTCAATAAACCCAGATATCAAGGAGATGGCGTTGAATAAAGTAATGGTGATCGGTAGTTTTCTGATACTTTTGGCCGGTTGCGCTAAACCGCCGGAAAATCCAAACATACTTGATGATCAAGCCACTGCAGCGGGCGATCAGGGGTCATCCTACGGCGGCGATTGCGCCGGTATGACGGGTACCGCCCCGGTGATTGATACCGAGGATCGCGACCAATGGGGTACCGCTGGCTTAGACTTAGAGGCGATGGACAGGCGCTTTGAGGCTGGCGATGACTTTTTTTGTTTCGTCAATGGTGCTTGGTACGTCAATTTTTTAATGCCCGAGGACAAAACGCGGTATGGCTCTTTTACCCTGCTGGCAGATAAATCCGAAGCGCGGGTCAAAAAGATTATTGAGGAGTTGGCGACCCGTGCGCCGGATCCCGACACCTTAGAGGGCAAGGTGGCGGCGTTTTACAGCGCCTATCTGGATAGCGATGGTATCGACAAGCGAGGTTTGGCGCCGGCGCAGAGCTATCTTCAGCAGATTCAACAGATTAAAAATCGTACCGATCTGGCGGAGGCGTTCGGAACCCTGGGTTTTGCCAGCCCGCTGGGTGGCTGGGTGGATATCGATTCTAAGGATACCGAGAACTACATATTTTATATCACCCAAAGCGGGTTGGGACTGCCAGATCGAGACATTTATCTCTCCGACGACGGCGAAAATAAGGCGACTCGAGCGGGTTACCTGAAATATTTGACCGTTCTCCTCGCCGCGGCTGACTATGCAGAACCTGCTGTTGTCGCCGCCCGAGTATTGGCTTTAGAGACCGACATTGCCAGAGCGCACTGGGATCGAGCGGTGGGGCGAAATCGCAATTTGACCTACAACAAAATCACGCTGGACAAGTTGCTCGAACTCGGCGCAGGGTTCCCTATGGAGCCGATGTTGCAAAAATTGCAGTTGGCTGAACAGGCAGAATTTGTAGTGCGCGAGTTGAATCCAAACAGCGCAAAAATTGCCGAGTTGGGACTTGATGAGGATCAAGTTGAAAAAATATCGGGCGGCGGCGTAAGCGGCATATTGTCGCTGATGGTATCGGCAGATCTGGCCGATTGGCAGGCCTATTTGACCGCGCATTTTTTGTCTGATCACGCCGCGGTATTACCCAAGGCGATCGATCATGCGTCATTTGAATTTTACGCCAAGCAACTGAGGGGGCAGGAACAGCAGCGCCCGCGATGGAAGCGCGCGGTGTCGGCGGTGGAATCGTCGCTGGGTGAAGCGGTTGGCAGTATTTATGCGGCGCGCTATTTCCCACCAGAAAATAAACGCGCGATGGATGCTCTAGTGAAAAATCTGCGTCTCGCGATGGCCGATAATTTGGATGAACTGGCGTGGATGAGTGACGCAACCAAGGTCGCCGCTCGTGATAAGTTGAAAAAATTTACGCCAAAGATGGGTTACGCCGAAAAATTTGCCACCTACGAGAGTCTGACCGTGGGTAGCCATGCGTTTGAAAATACCATGGCTGCCAATCGCTGGGCCTATGACGACATGATCGGCCAACTCGGCCAACCGATCGACCGAACTGAGTGGTTTATGTTACCGCAAACGGTCAATGCCTATTACAGCCCTAACCGCAACGAGATCGTGTTTCCGGCGGCGATCTTACAGCCGCCATTTTTTAATATCGCCGCGGATCCAGCGATAAATTATGGCGCGATTGGTGCGGTTATTGGCCACGAACTGGGCCATGGCTTTGACGATCAAGGCTCTAAATCTGACGGCGACGGTGTACTGCGCAATTGGTGGAGTGACGCGGATCGGCAGGCATTCGAAGACAAAACCGATGCGTTGGTTGGGCAGTACGACGCATTCTGCCCGCTCGATGGGGGCGATACCTGCATCAATGGTCGTCTCGGCTTGGGCGAAAATAGCGGTGATTTGGGTGGTTTGTCGATGGCACTCAAAGCCTACAAAATGAGTTTAGACGGCAATGGCGATGGTCGCATCAGTGCGGATGAGCAGGCACCGGTGATCGGTGGTTATACCGGCGAGCAGCGGTTTTTTATGGCGTGGGCTCAGGCTTGGCGGTCAAAATATCGTGAACAGGCGCTTCGTCAGCAATTGATTCGCGGCCCCCATAGCCCTCCCTATTATCGCGTCAATGGCGTGGTTAGAAATTTTGACGAGTGGTACGAGGCGTTTGATGTCGACGCCGAAAGTGCCCTTTATTTGCCGCCCAGCGAACGTATTCGCATCTGGTGATCGATACCTCAATCGCCCGGCAGTCGACAGGTATGCTGGGCGACATACTTGGCGCTCGGCGCCTCGATATTGCGCTCGCGGATTGAGTTTGAGCAATGTGCCAAAGTCAGACCCAGTTCACACTTTAAAAGCTTGGT
>Ga0115008_10000672_pt1 | contig 26383 bp, 31 predicted proteins | sample FraStrMetagenome_FD_87164 | JGI IMG/M metagenome (GOLD analysis project Ga0115008, IMG submission 87164) | Marine eukaryotic phytoplankton communities from Arctic Ocean - Fram Strait ARC3M Metagenome | ecosystem: Environmental > Aquatic > Marine > Oceanic | place: Fram Strait | collected... | reverse complement strand
TTTTTAGAAAATTGAAATAAAATTAAAAGTGCTAAAAGGTTTAAAATATTTTTCAAAATTATAGAATTTTATTTAAAATTAATGATAAAATCTTCATTTGAATGTACTGTTAATGAATAATTTTTTAAGAAATCAAAAATTAACAGTTTTAATTTAATAAAATATTTATTAAATCTGTAATAAGCAAATATTAAATATTATGTTTGTATCTAATTTAACTATCACTTAGTTAGGTTTTTGCTTTATTGCAAAATTAAAAGGGAATAATGTTAAAATCATTAACTGTCCCGCAACTGTAAGTTGATTTAATCTTATTTATTACGCCACTGTAAGTACGGGAAGGCAAATAAGATTTCAACAAGTCAGGAGACCTGCCTTATTAAGTTTTAGATGGCTTTCGTGGATTGAAGCTCTTCTAGTTTTAGATAGTAGTTGGTGAACTAAACTTTATACCACCTCCTACGTCTTTAATTTCACGTATTGCTGTTAATTATAAATAACAGATGTGAAATATATTTCTACATTATTTTTAATTGTATTTTATTTAGGAAACTTGTTTTCTCAATTTGTTGATACCACAAATCATCTTCAAATTTTTGAAAAAATATCTTCGGGGTTTTTAATAAATACTGGATTTCTAAAAACAACTAAAGACTTAATTATAAATGAAGAAAGAAGTAATGAAAGTTTAGATCAAATCCTTCAAGGTGAAACTATTAATTATTTAAAAACTTTTGGAGATGTCTATCTTGTACGACCACCAATAGATTTTCAATTATTGGATATTGAAAATGCTCTAAAGTCTGATTTTGACGATGTAATAATTGATTTGAGTACGGATCTAAAAGTTCCTTATTTTAATTTTTCAAGTAGAGGCAATGAGTTTGATTATACTGATGGTCATCATTTATTACCAGAATCTGCAGATAGATTATCACAAGAAATTGCTTTAAAAATCAAACAATTAAATAATTAACCCAATAACATGAATACTATTTTTTCAAGAAAACAAAAACACATCTTGCTGAAATTTTTTAGCATGTTTTCTGTTGTTCGTGGGTATAACATACTTATCATTTTCATTGCCCAATATTTGACATCTGTCTATATTTTGGCTCATGATAAACCGCTTAAAGAAGTTCTTTTCGACCTTAATTTATTGATGCTTGTTTTGGCTTCTGCTGCGACAATAGCTGCAGGATATATTATTAATAATTTTTACGATTCTGAAAAAGATTTAATCAATCGTCCTAATAAATCTAAATTGGATAGATTGGTAAGTCAAAATACTAAGCTCTCATTTTATTTTGTGCTTAATTTTTCGGCAGTAGTAATGGCGAGTTATGTGTCTTTTAGTGCTGTGGTATTTTTCTCTTTTTATATCTTCGGAATATGGTTTTATTCCCATAAACTTAAAAAACGTCCGTTCATTGGGAATTTGACATCTGCTGTTTTAACAACATTACCGTTCTTTGCTATTTTTCTTTATTATAAAAATTTCGAATCCGTTATTTTTGTCCATGCAGTCTTTTTATTCTTGATAATTTCAATGCGAGAATTGACTAAAGATTTGGAGAATCTTAAAGGAGATTTGCTGTTAAACTATAAAACCATACCTGTTGTTTATGGTGAGAAAGCATCAAAAATAATGTTAACCATTTTGATTGTTTTGACTAGCATTCCTGTTTACCTATTGCTCACGCGTTATGATGTAGGACACATGTATTTGTTTTTTTACCTTTCTGTAATGTTGTTACTTGTTTTTCTACTATTACTTTGGAAATCTAAAACCAAAACCCATTTTTTAATTTTGCATAATATTTTAAAGTTTATTATTGTTGCTGGTGTGTTTTGCATCGTATTAATTAATGTTAATGTAGTTTTAAATCGAATATAAATGAATCATACACTTAAAGTTACCCTCGCTCAAATTTCACCAGTGTGGTTAAATAAAATTGAAACACTCAAAAAAGTAGAGAACTCGATAAAAGAAGCTTCCGAAGAAAAAGCAGAACTCATTGTTTTTGGAGAAGGATTAGTTCCTGGCTATCCGTTTTGGTTAGCATTAACAGGAGGAGCAGAGTGGAACACAACTGTAAATAAGGAATTGCATGCTCATTATGTTAAAAATTCAATTACGATTGAAAAAGGAGATTTAGATGGTGTTTGTAAATTGGCTAAACAACATCATATAGCTGTTTATTTAGGGATTATTGAACGTCCTGAAGATCGAGGAGGTCACAGTGTATATGCTTCATTAGTTTATATTGATCAAGAAGGCACAATTCAATCTGTGCATAGAAAATTGCAACCAACATATGATGAAAGACTCACTTGGTCACCTGGAGATGGCAATGGTTTACAAGTTCATCCACTTAAAGATTTTACTGTTGGTGGATTAAACTGCTGGGAAAACTGGATGCCTTTGCCAAGAGCAGCACTTTATGGCTTGGGTGAAAATCTACATGTAGCAGTTTGGCCAGGAAGTGATCATAATACAAAGGATATTACACGTTTTATAGCGAGAGAATCACGCTCTTATGTGATTTCTGTATCTTGTTTAATGACTTCGGAAGATTTTCCAGCATCAACACCACATATAGATAAAATACTAGAAAAGTCACCTAAAGTATTAGCAAATGGCGGAAGCTGTATTGCGGGACCTGATGGAGAATGGATTGTAGAACCTGTGCTGCACAAGGAAGGAAATATTTATCACACCATAGATTTTAATCGTGTACTTGAAGAACGACAAAACTTTGACCCAGTTGGACATTATTCTAGACCAGATGTGACACAATTATCGGTGAATCGTGAACGTCAATCAACAATTAAAATTAGCGATTAGTATGAACTAAAATGCTACCTTTGCGCAAAATTTACATATCATGAGCAGACAAGGAAGTAAAGGAAAAGGAAGCAGTAAACCTAAAAATAAAAAGTCAGGTAAACGACGTGATGAAGCAAAAAAGGAAACTGCTGCTCGCGAAAAAGCTCCTGTTAAGAAAAAGGCAGCTGCGCCTGCAATGGCTAAAAAGATATCTAATACTGATGAGATTAGATTGAATAAATATATTTCTAATTCTGGAGTGTGTTCTCGTAGAGATGCAGATATGCATATTGCTGTTGGTAGTGTTACTGTAAATGGTAAGATTATTAACGAAATGGGTTACAAAGTAAAATTTGAAGATGACGTTCGTTTTGATGGAGCACGTATTAATCCAGAAAAAAAAACATACGTATTACTAAATAAGCCAAAAGGATTCGCTACTACTACAAGTGATAGTAAAGGTAAAACAGTTATGGATCTTGTTGCTAATGCAACCAATGCTCGTATAAAGCCAATTGGAAGATTAGGTAGAGGTTCAACAGGACTTTTATTATTTACTAATGATGATGTCATAGTAAAAAAATTCACTAATTCTAAAACAGGTGTATCTCGCTTATTTGAAATCGAATTGGACAAAGAATTGAAATATGAAGATTTCAAAAAGATTCAAGAAGGTATCAAGCCAATGGGTAAACTAGTTGCAGTTGAAGAGATTAGTTATATAGATGGCGCTCCTAAAACTACTATAGGTCTTAAAATAAAAAACACAGGTAATTCTATTTTACACACTATTTTTGATCATCTTAAATATGAAATTGTGCGCGTAGATTGTGTTCAAATAGGGCAGTTAACTAAAAAAGATTTACCTCGTGGTCACTGGAAACATTTAACGACACAGGAAGTGAATACGTTGCAAATGATGTAATATTAGTATTTAGTCTTTTACTCTAAAGGTATACGTAGAAATCAAATCATCATCAATATAAAGATGAACATCATAAAAACCTCTTGAGTCAAATTGATGTTCTAAGGTAAGGGATTGTTTGTCTATACTTACAGTGTTTGGAGTTGTCTTTTTGCTGTTATTACCATCATCAATTAAAAAACTAATACTTTCTAAAACTACAGACTTTTGAAGTTTGTATTTAAATGTTACTTTTTCGTTTTTATGAACGGAATGGTGCATTTCCTCCGGAGCAATATGCTCTATTAGGTTGGTGTATGCTGGACCGTAGAGAATTGGTGCAGCTAAAAACCCATTAAAAGTATTGGTTTTGCTGTCTAAAAGTGTCCACTTTTTATCTTCCGGAAAGTGATTAACGATAAACAATTTGGGATTAGATAAAAAGTACCCATCGTTATATTCAAATGTAAAAATTTTGGTTTCAGGGTTTGGAATGCCTGCTGCCCAAGTAGGGTCACAGAGATACCATTTTCCATCTAGCTTTATAGCATTCCAAGAGTGGTTTGGAGGATCTAATTCATCAATATGCGTCATGCTAGTTTTTCCATAACCATGGATAACCTCACAATCTAAATCAGCTAATTTTGAAAGTTCTTTTACTATATATGCGTAACCAGTACAAATTGTTCTTTCCTGTTTTAAAAGTTTACGAAACACCTCTTTTTTAAAACGATCATTCCAAGCTTTAAGCTTAATGCTATCGTTTTGATACTTACTTCTTTTGCGCTTATTTTTTAAATAAAGATTATAATCATTTGAAATATTGTGGCAAACCCACATATAAATAGCTCTATAACGCTCAATATCTGTATCTAAGTTTGAAGTTAGGTTATAGACAAGTTCAGGCATATTATTAAGCCCTTCATTTTTGCAAAGCAATGCCATTTGATCTGCTTTTGAAAAATTAATATGATCAAAATCAGATATTTGAGCATGAGATTGAAATACAACTATGAAGAGCAATAGATGCCTCATTTTTTTAAAATAAGTGTAATTAAATCTTAATTGAAGCGCTTTGATTTGTAAGGTTTATTGCTACTCGGAGCACCCATCATTTCAACAAGATCAGAGGACATTATTAAATTGATATACGTTGTATTTGCATCAATTTTTATGTTTTGTTTTTCATAGCCTAAGTAGCTAAAAACTAAGATGTCACCAGAGCTTAATGACTTCGGAAACGTAAATTCTCCATTTTCGTCTGTAATAACACCAACTTTGCTGCCTTTAAGCACAATGTTAACACCTAATAGTGGTCCTTTATCATCAGTGACTTTTCCTTTAACTGTTAGTTGTTGGTCTGCTGCAGTCGTTGTGGCAGTATCCTTGCTTTGAGCAAATGATGGACATGAAAATAATGCTGTAATCATCACTATGCCCAAAATCTGTGTGATTTTTTTAATGGTTTGTGTTTTCATAATTATATGTGTTTTGTTTACATCAAATTTATGCACTCGTAAAAGGTTTTACTAACTAGATTGAGTTAACAACGCCTTTGACTTAGTTAAAACCTCTTTTTGATTAGACAAAACTAAATTAGTGAATTTCTAAATAAAAAGCTTTAATAAAGATGTTATTAACAATCTGATGAATAATAATTTGTGGATTTTATCTTGAATATTCAACATAACTTGTAACAATTTGAGCTTGTTGAGAGAGTTACATTCTTTAGGTGCGGTAATAAATATAAAAGACCGAAGAAAAGATGTTTATGATGTTATTAGAGTAAAAAAATAAATAGTATATTTCGAATTAATTAGCTCCAATTATTATAAAGAATGAAACGTAACGATCAAAATTTGAAAAGAGTCATAGTTGACTTTAAAAAGTTAACTCCAGAAATTTTAGCCTTATTAGTAGAAAAATATCCTGATGGATATGATGATGATAATGTTATCAAATTTAAAAATGCTAAAAATGAAACTGTGGAGGCTATAGAAGTTATTACGGAAGATACTAAGTATTTAGTTAAAGTGAGTACAAAGTTAGAATTGACAATGGAAAATTATGACGAAGATGATTATGAAGATTTCGATGATGATGATCCAGAAGCGGTTTCAGATCCAAATTTAGATCCTGGCGAAGAAGATCCAGAGTTTGATGAGGATTAAGTAAGATTTATGATGAAGCCAGCTTAATTGAGTTGGGTTTTTTTATGCTTCGGAAATCGGCTAGAAATAAACACTTCCCAGATAAATACACCATATACAATCGCATACTCTAAAGTGATTATCCAAAGATTTTCCGTCTTATCTGCCTTGTTTAGGCTGATATAGGCCAAGTAGCTTAATATGATTACAAAACTCCAAACTATTGGAAATTTATAATTAGTAAACACACCCAAAATCAATAGCGTTGCAATATACCAAGGATGAACAGTGGTGCTTAAAAACAGATACACTGTGAATGCAAAAAGCATATATGTAATCAATATTTTCGTGTTCAATTTTCTTTTGAAAAGTGCCAAACTCATAACAAATAGAAATACCAAAATTGGTAAGATTTTCCCAATTACAGCAATTTCATTATATCCTGTAAACCAATAGCCAATTTCACGCGCTACATAATAGATACTTGCATTAAACTCGAAATTATTAAACCATAGTGAAACGGTTTGGGAGTAGTTGTTTATAAATTCTGAAGAGAAAAATGGTGTGAATAATAGGAGGGTTGTAATACCAACAATACTATAAAAACCAATTAGCTTCGAGAAGTCATTGAGAGGAGCTTGCGACGTTGTAATCTCATTATTCGAAAGAGATTGCTTCGATGCACTCGCAATGACGGTAGGCTTTTTAAAATAGAAAAACAGCATAGGCAAGAACAACAGTGGTATCAACTTTACAGAGATAGACAATGCAAAAATTATGGCAGCCCATTTCCATTTACTACAGTGAAGCAAATATAAACTCCAAACCAAAAAGAAAATCATAACCCCTTCAAAGTGTAAATTCCCAGTTAATTCAATAATAATAAACGGATTGAGGATATACCAAAATATGTTCTTCTCTGGCAAGTTTAGTTTTTTGAGTAGCTCTTTTCCGAAGAAAAAAGTTCCGAAATCTGCTGCAATAATCAACAAGCGAAATACAATTACAGAACCTAAAATACTCGAACTAGAAAAAAGTGCAGCGATTAAAAAACAAAGTTGATTTATAGGAGGATAGTTAGTGTAGTGACTTCCATTGAGTTCTCCCATTCCAGAATAGAGCGTTTCAGCTTCAGCAATAGGATAGTTTCCTTCAGCTTGTATAAAAGATTCTGGTGTGTAGAGATATGGATTTAATCCTTCTAAAATCATGCGTCCATCCCAAATAAAACGATAAAAATCCTGAGATAAATTGGGGATTGTCAAAATAAAAATTGCTCTAGATAAGAACGCAATGGCAGTTAGAAACTTGAGGTTATTTTTGGCGAATTTCAGCAGTAAAAAAAACACTAACCACAGGGCACAATAAAGCGCGATGAGTTTAGAATAATCTGTTCGAATTAAGTCGTAAGCGAAAAGCCAATAGAGAAAAAAGCTAACAATTGTAAGCAGTAAAGGAATCTTATTACCTTTCCAAACTGCTATCACACTTTAGAGGTTAGAGATTTGAAAAACACGTAACCAAAACCAATAAAGAGCATTAAGTGAAACGGGAATAATCCAAAATCTCCTCCTTGATCACCAACTACAAAAGCACTGTACAATCCAAATGCGAAATAGAGCATTAGTATACCTTCAAGAATAACGTGAGGTGATAGTTTTTTCTTTAAATATTTATTGCCTTTCCAGGAGTCTTTAAGAGTACTAATATTAAATTTTGGTGTTCGTACAAATTCACTACGCTTCCCAGCATGACCCTCTAAAACAGCAATAGAATTATGAAGTGAAAAACCCATTGCAATGGAGAAAAAGGTAAAAAACATACCTATGTAGCCAAAGAATTTTTTGAATCCGCTACCGTAAATTTCTTTATACATAAACCAATAGCAAACAAAGAAAATAACAGTACTCATCACAAAGAAACTCATGAAATAAAAGTAGAATCTTAGGTGTGCATATTCATTTTTGATGTAGAGCATTGGAATACTCAATACAGCCACTAAAAACACATTAAGAAACATTGTACTGTTTAGTAAATGAAGTAAACCATGCACTTTTGTCTTAGCAGAAATATTATCAGACTTGATCACGCGAGAATACATCTTTCTAAAGTTCTCTGCACCACCTTTATTCCATCTAAATTGTTGTGAACGTGCAGCACTAATAACCACAGGTAATTCTGCAGGTGTTTCAACGTCTTCTAAATATTTAAATTTCCAATTTTTAAGTTGTGCTCTATAACTCAAGTCTAAATCTTCAGTTAAGGTGTCACCTTCCCAGTTTCCAGCATCAATAATGCAGGTCTTTCTCCAAACACCAGCAGTACCATTAAAATTGATAAAATGACCTTTGCTGCTTCGTCCAACTTGTTCTAAAGTGAAATGTGCATCTAAAGCAAACGCTTGAATTTTTGTAAGTATAGAGTAATTTCTATTAATGTGTCCCCAACGGGTTTGTACAACACCAATTTGAGCATCTTTAAAATAAAGTATGGTTCGTTTTAACCAGTTTTCTTGCGGAAGAAAATCGGCATCAAAAATAGCAATGAATTCTCCTTTAGCAATTTTGAGACCTTCTTTTAATGCTCCAGCCTTAAAACCACTGCGGTCTGTTCTTTTAATATGAACGATATCTAACCCAGTCTTTTTTAATTCTTCTATTTGTAAACGTGTTGTTTCAACAGTCTCATCTGTAGAGTCATCAAGAACTTGTATTTCTAATTTATCTTTTGGATAATCAATAAGTGCAATATTGTCTAACAAACGTTCCATCACATACATTTCGTTGTACACTGGAAGCTGAATGGTCACTAACGGTATTTCCGACGGATTAGAAAAGTCAAATGTGTCACAATCTTTATTCGCTTTTTTTGATGATAGATAATTAAAAAGCAAGTTGAGTTGTGCCAAAGAATACATAAAGATAAGCACTATAGCAATAGTGTAAATTATGATAATGGAGTATTGAAGATAGATCACTTATAACTGTATTTAAAAATCCAACCTAAGATTTTTACGCCTGCAAATATAGCACCTTTTACCGTACCTGAAACTTTTGAGACACCTATTCTATTTCTATAGTTTACAGGGACTTCTGTATAGCTAAATTTCTTACGTAAGGCCTTGAGTTGCATCTCAACGGTCCAACCGTAAGTTTTGTCTTCCATTTGTAGTTCTAAAAGCTTATCATATTTTATAGCTCTAAATGGTCCTAGGTCTGTGAACTGTGCTTTAAATAAAACAGACATTAATGCGGTTGCTAGCCAATTTCCAAAGATTTGAGGAACCGTCATTGATCCTTTTTCTCTGAGTTCCATAACTCGAGATCCAATTACGAAATCTAAATTATCATCAATAATTGGAGCCACTATTTTTGTTAACTCTTCTGGGTAATCACTGTAATCTCCATCTAGAAAGACCACGATATCTGGTTTTATATCTTGTTTAGAAATATAATCCAAGCCTTTTAAACAGGCATAGCCATAACCACGATTATTCTCAACAAGGACTGTGGCACCTGCGTTTTTTGCATTGATTTCGGTATCGTCATTAGAATTATTACTAATAACAATGACTTCATTAACTGTTTTAGGAATATCCTTTATAACATGAGCGATTGAATCGGCTTCGTTATAAGCAGGAATGATGACTTTTATATGGGTCATTGAAGGTCTTTTAAGCTATTTTCTTTTCTAAACGAGCGATAATCTGTCCATTCCTTTATTTTTTTTCCTCTGGAATATTTTACAGCAGACACCAATTTATCATTTCTATACATCAGGCAATATCCGTTTTTTTGATTGTTTTTTAGCTGACATTTGTGATTTATTTTTTCTTGTTGATCATAGAACAACCACCATTTGTTTTTAGATCCATTGTCATAATGACCTTCGCTTTCTTTTGTGCTGTTATTTCTATAGGTTCGCCAATACTTTGTTCTTGCGTTTTTTTTGTAATGACCTTCACTTTTTAATGTTCCGTTAACGTGATAGAATTTCCAATAGTTGACTTTTTGATTATTATTAATCCAACCTTCCGAAGCTAGCGTTCCATCATCAAAATAACCGCGTTGATATGTTTTTTGTGCGGAAATATTAAAACTCCAAAACAGTATAATTATAATAACTAGAGGTCTCATATTTGTTTTTGTCTGATATTTTTATTCAACTGAGTAAGACTGCATAGTAAAGACTGACAACTGCCATCCATTTTTTATTTCTGATTAATTAAATCCATTAAGTCTACATCGTTACCTAGTAAAATCTCTGTAGGATTAATTCGTCCATCCTCAGGACCATTCTCTAATTTTAGAACACCTCTTGGGCAAACAGCGCTGCAAACTCCACAACCAACGCAACTAGATCGTACTATGTTTTCTCCTTTTTGAGCATAAGCTCTAACGTCAATGCCTTGCTCGCAATAGGTAGAGCAATTTCCACAAGAAATACATTGTCCGCCATTAGTGGTAATTCTAAATCTCGATTTAAAACGTTGAACAAACCCTAAATAAGCAGCAAGCGGACAACCAAAACGACACCATACACGGTTTCCAAAAATAGGATAGAATCCCGTGCCAATAACGCCAGCAAAAATAGAACCTATAACTAAGCTATAAATACTCTGTACACTTGATGTTTTAATGCCTAAAACGGTGCCAGTATCACTAAAAAAACTATACAACGTCATAGCAGTCATGACAACAACAAAGACTAAAACTCCATGGATTAAATAACGTTCAACTTTCCAAGCGAATAACGATTTGTCAGAGTGCTGCCTGTAAGGATCACCAAGCGTTTCTGCCAAGCCACCACAACCACAAACCCAAGAACAGTACCAGCGTTTTCCAAAGAAATAGACCATTATAGGAACAATAACTAAGGTTAACACAATTCCCCAAACAAGGATGAAGATGCCTATGCCTCCAGTTTCAATCAGTGAATCTAGATTCCATTGAAAAAAGAAATCATAATCTAGGGGAAACGCATTTTTAAAATCATAGTAAGGCATTTGGAGTCTTACCATAATCTCAGGAATGATAAATGCGAATACAATTTGAAAGAATAAAACCGATGTCGTTCTAAATACTTGATAAATGTTGTGACGGTATTTGATATACATTCTCACTGCCATTACGGTCATGACTGTGCAATACATAAAGCCATAAACAAACCAATGTCCAGCAGGATTACCACTTAAGAATTCACTAATTGGGTCGACTAAAAGCGTCCAATTGGTAGCATATTCTGAAGCAAAATAAAGGACCAGATAAAACGATACTAAAAAGATAAAAACCATCCAGCCAATCCATCCGCGATTGGTTGCGCTTTCATGATAAATACCATCATTTTTGATTCCTTTTTTGCCTAATAAAATAACATTCGGTAAAATGAACATAAGGGAACCAATGATGCCTAGTCCAAAGGTGAGTAGCCACATCAAACCTTTATTATCGGCTATAAATCCATTCGCAGATGTCTTGCCAATTGCTGCCGCCATATCACTAGATTTGGTATAGATTTTTTTATCCCATTCCTTGTTTTTAGTATGAACTTCATTGGCTTTATCTATAGCATTAGATAGTATTGGAGACAAGGTTTGCATACCATTAAAGGTTTTACCTACAACTTGCGCTTCTAAGTCTTGAATAAAAACCTCACTTTTTATATTATTTTGAGCAACAATGTCTTCAAAAGCGGGTGCTTCTAATGTAAAGGTGCCTAATAGAGGTAAAGCGGTGAAAATGGCTAATCCAATTAGGAAAATAACTAATCCTATATTTTTAATTAATTTCATGTGTTTAGGCTTTGCTAAAAATTCGTTTCCAACTCTTTTTATGTGCTGTAAGATTGGTGTTAAAGATGTCGTTGTATTGTTTTAGAATATCGTCTTCGTATACTTTATAAAATTCTGGGTCAAAATTAGCATCTTTTAAGTAGCTCATCACGTGATCTATATCGCGTTTTTCGGTTAACCATTTGTCAAAAATGTCGTGACGCATTCTAATTCCGAAGGTATTAATGCCTAAAAATTCATTCGTGTCTCTATGAAAAGCAACTGTGATACAAATGTCTTCTTTGTGATGTTTCCAATGAAAATGTTGCTCATATTCTGGTCGACCCCGTACTCCAAATACCCATCCGTAGGTTTGATATTCTATGTCTAAAAATTTAGCAGAATTGAACCAATGGCCTGGTTTGTACGCGAGACGGTTTCCGCAGATAGTTTGAGCAAGCGTTTCTCCCATCATACGTCCTGTATACCATACAGCTTCAATAGGTCTGCGATTACCAATAGGCTCGTGTTGCTCTGCACAATCACCAATGGCATAAACATCTTGAATATTAGTTTCAAGAAAACGATTGACTTTGACACCGCGACCTAATTCTATTTTTGAAGATTTTAAAAAATCAATATTTGGCGTTACACCTGCTGTAAGTCCAACAATATTACAATCCAATTCTTTACCTGTTTCTTCAATAATAACCGATTTTACGCGACCATTCTCATCGCTTTTTATCTCCTTTAGATTGGTAGACAAACGCAAATCGATATGGTGATTTTTAATATGGTTATTAATCATTTGACTTTCACCTTCCGGTAACACACCATTCCAAAAACTATCTTCTCGTACTAGAAAAGTGACAGGTATTTTTCTAGAGTTTAGCATTTCGGCTAATTCAATACCAATTAATCCGCCACCAACAATTACAGCACGATTACACACCTTATTATTTGGCGCCAGAGCTTCCAAATTATCTAAATCTTGTTTGTGGTACATGCCCATAACGCCATCTAAATCTTGTCCTGGCCATCCAAACTTGTTTGGTTTACTTCCAGTTGCGATGATGAGTTTATCGTAATTGAGAGTACCGCCATCTGCAAAATTCAATATTTTGTTGTCGGTATCGACGTCTTTAACATAGGCTTTGAGTAGTTCAATTCTATTCTTTTTCCAAAACCAGTTTTCATATGGTTGCGTATGCTCAAATTTCATATGTCCCATATAAACATACATGAGCGCTGTTCTTGAGAAGAAATAATCTGTTTCTGCAGATATGATTGTGATTTTCTTATCGGAACCTTTTCTAATATGTCTAGCTAAAGTGATACCAGAAATTCCATTTCCTATAATGACGATATGTTCCATTTTTTAATGCCCGAGAAGTCGAGAAACTATTGGTTGTTGTGACGGTTCTGTCGAAACTAAAGGTAATAACTTAATTCTGCTTTCTAATTTATATCTGTTTTAAATTAAAAAAATTTGTAAGGTTCTTTTCGGAAATAAGACACTACATTTTTTTTGAAGTCCATGTAAGTAAGGGGTTTTTAATCGACTTAGCGATAGTAGAAATTTTAATTTAAGAATTTATATCATGAAAAATATAATACTAGTCATCGTGTTTTTTGGAACAGTTAGTTTTGGATTTGCACAAAATTTATCAGACTTTTTTGAAACAGCAGATGGGTTCTTCAAGTCTAATGTTTCAAACGGAAAAGTCGCTTACTCTAAAATAAATGAAAATCTGGAAACTCTCGATGAGTTAGTTAAAATGGCTGAAACACTTTCAGTATCAAAAAACGATACGAAAGGCTATCAAGCATTTTGGATTAATGCTTATAACATCTCAGTTATTAAGGGAATTATCGACAATTATCCTATGAAATCACCTATAGATAACGCAGGTTTCTTTGATAAGATAACGTATAAAATTGCTGGAGAATCTATTACGCTTAATGATATAGAAAATAAAAAATTAAGAGGGCAATTTGATGATGCTCGCTTTCATTTTGTACTTGTTTGTGGAGCTGTTGGTTGTCCGCCATTAATTAATACAGCATACAAACCAAATACGTTAGAAATGCAACTTCAAAAACAAACTGAGATAGCGCTAAATAATTCTGACTTTATTAAAATTAAGAAAAATAAAGTGGAATTGTCAGAAATTTTCAAGTGGTACAAAGAAGATTTTGTCAAAAACGGTAACGAGGTTGATTTTATTAACGCTTTCCGAAGTGAGAAAATAGAACCAAAATCAAAAGTGTCTTATTACAGTTATAACTGGACTTTAAATAAACAATAGAAAAAATTAAACAACCAAATATAAATTAAAATGAAAAAAATAATCAAATTAATAGTGATCGTTGCCTTTGCATTCAAAGGGTTTTCACAAGATGATCAAGAGCAAGAGAAAAGTGTTATTCAAGAATACACACCTTCAAAATTATTGAATAAAGGTCAATGAGATATCAAATGGTTCAATAATCTATATACGCAAACCGAAAGCACTTTTTCCGATGGTGAAGAGCCTCGTCAAACGTTTTTCACATCAACAATAGATGTATTTACAGGCTTATCAGAGAATAGCACGTTTAATGTTGGGTTGTTATTAGAATTTCGATCCAATGTAATTAATGACAGAGGTGCATTAGACGTATTTTTATTTGACGGTGAAAGCGGAACAGCACGTTCTGGATTTACATCCTTTGCACCAGCGGTAAAATTTAATCCTATTAAAAGCATAAGCAATTTTACAATTCAAACAGCATTTCATATTCCATTGATCAATCAAGAAACAGAGGATGGCGTATTTTTAGATCGAAAGGGGTTTGTTTTTTAGAATAGATTCTTCTATGATTATACATTTCCAAGTGGAGATTGGCAATTATTTACAGAGCTAAATGCGGAATATAACTTCGGAAAAAAAAGCAGTGCAAGATGCTAATTTTGATACCATAGAGGGAAGTTTTGCCAATAACAGTTTGTTATTAACACCGGGTGTATTTTTAAGTTATTTTCCAAGTAGTAAATTTACAATTTTAGGATTGGTACAATATCAAAAGCGTATTGATACTGGAAATGATTTTGCTCAAGATTTTACAGCAGTTAGAGGAGGAGCAAAATACCAATTGACAAAAACATTGAATATTGAAACCTTGTATACCAAATTTGTTAGAGGAAATAATACAGGACTCGGACAAACATTCAATGTTGGTTTAAGAGCATTATTCCAGTAGAAGCGTATTTAAATCAGAATGTTAAGTTAAAAAGATCCCATTAGATAGTGGGATCTTTCTATATTTAGGCTGTAAATTAATAAATATGTCTGTTTTTAGAATTATTGCCTTACTTTTTTTATTCTCATCATGTGCTGCACAACCAATAAAAATAAATGGTGTAAGTTTTGTAGCAGCCAGAGATGCTGTTGATGAAACACATACAGATCCCGTGGTTAATGTTGGAGCAAATTATGCAGCGATTATGCCTTTTGGGTTTCTTAAAAATTTAGATCATCCAGAAATTATTCATAATACAGACAGACAATGGTTTGGAGAAACCAGAGCAGGCGGTAAACAATACATTGAAGCGCTTAGAAAGCAGAACATTAAAATTATGGTCAAGCCTCAAATTTGGGTTTGGAATGGTGAGTTTACGGGTTATATAAAAATGACTACTGAAGAGAATTGGAAAACTTTAGAAGACTCGTACACTAGTTTTATTATGGAGTATGCAGAATTAGCCCAAGAAACCAAAGCTGAAATTCTATGTATTGGTACAGAACTAGAATATTTCGTGAGATATCGTCCTGAGTATTGGCACGATTTAATTGAAGACATAAAAAAAATTTACAAAGGTAAATTGACTTACGCAGCTAATTGGGATGAGTTTAAACGTACACCTTTTTGGGGTGAATTAGATTTTATAGGCGTTGATGCTTATTTTCCAGTGAGTGATACCCAAACGCCAAGTGTTGAAGAGTGCAGAGCAGGATGGCAAAAGCACAAACCAGTTATAAAAACCTTATCTGATAAACATGATAGACCAATTTTATTTACAGAATGGGGTTATAGAAGTGTTGATTTTACAGGTAAAGAACCTTGGGTGCATTCTAGAAGTATGACTACTATAAATTTTGATGCCCAATCAAATGCAACACAAGCCTTATTTGAGGAGTTTTGGAGTGAAGAATGGTTTGCAGGTGGTTTTGTTTGGAAGTGGTTTCATGCTCATGACAAAGTTGGAGGCGATAAAGACAATCAATTTACACCGCAAAACAAACCTGCTGAAACTGTAATCCAGTCCTTCTATAAAACTGAATAAATTTTTACAAGTCTAACGTAAGGATGTGTGATGAAAACGACCAAAGGTTGTCATAACTATCACATGTAAACTCTATTTAAATTTATATTCTTATTGACTAGTATTGCTTATGCACAAAAGCATGCTGTGGCAGACTTAAAAGTTCAAGGCAATAAAAAATTAAAATCTTCATTCGTAAAAAAAATATTGAATATTAAATCAGGAGTTCCATTGGATTCTACTGTGATTGAAGCAGATATTAAACTCTTAAAACGCCTTCCTTCTATCGCACATGCCTATTATCAAGTGTTTCCATCTGGAGATAATACCTATAATGTGTTTTATAAAATTGAAGAGAATTTTACCATCATACCTTCAGCAAATGTGTATACGACCAATGATGATGAATTTGCTTACCGATTGGGTTTGTATGAGTTTAATCTCTTCGGAAGAAATATGACATTTGGAGGCTTTTATCAGAAGGATATCTATGATTCTTATACCCTTAATTTTAGAGCACCATTTTTGTTTTCGAGAAAGCTTGGTCTCGCAGTTAATTATCAGGATTTAACCACTCAAGAACTCGTGTTTTTTGATAACACCACTGCAGATTATAAGTACAATAATCAATCGATTGAAGTTCTTGGCTTATTTCAGCTAGACTTTAATAATCGTTTTGAATTTGGTATTAATTATTCTACAGAAGATTACGAATACAAGTCTGGTGCTACAACTCCAGATGTGCCTCAAGAGTTGCGAGTTCATAAATTACTTTTTAAATTGATTTATGAATACAACGACCTTAATTATGATTATCAATATGTAGAGGGCTTTAGAAGTATTTTTAATTTTCAATATGTGACGTCTAGAAATGAAGCACAACTTCCTGCATTTTTAATTGGTTGGAATGATTTCGAATATTTTAAGCGCTTTGGAAATAAAGGAAATTGGGCAAGTCGATTACTACGGGGTGTTGCTACAAATAACGATACACCATTCGCGCCTTTTTCAGTAGATAATAATTTAAATATTAGAGGTGTAGGTAACGTCATAGATCGAGGAACAGGTGCCATAGTTTTAAATACCGAATATCGCCACACACTCTACGAAAAAGGTTGGTTTTTACTTCAAGGCAAGGCTTTTATCGATTCAGGAAGTTGGAGAAATCCAGAAGGTGATTTTGGGGATTTTGGCGATTCTCAAAATATTAGAGTCTATACAGGAGTTGGTGTACGATTTATACATAAAAAAATCTTCAATGCGATTTTTAGAATTTATTACGGGATTGGAATGACTCCCGATTCTACTCAAGGATTCGTGTTTGGTATAGGTCAATATGTCTAAACCTTTTTTTTATGTATTAAACTATTCTTTTAGCTTTGTAAAAAAAATAAATGCGAACACTAGCTATCGGAGATATTCACGGAGGACTTAAAGCCTTAAAACAGCTTTCAGAAAAACTTCAAATTACAAAAGACGATCATCTTATTTTTTTAGGAGATTATGTTGATGGTTGGAGTGAATCGGCTCAAGTAGTGCAATATGTAATAGCGTTATCAAAAACTAATCGTTGTGTGTTTGTCAAAGGGAACCATGATGTTTGGTGTGAGCAATGGTTGCGAACTGGAGCTATAAATGACGTTTGGTTTAAACATGGTGGTAAAGAGACGATAGAAAGTTATGAGACGATTTCCGAAGAAGAAAAAAAGCAACACTTATACTTTTTTGAAGACATGGATTTGTGTCATATAGATGATCAAAAAAGATTGTTTCTTCATGCAGGTTTTACATCAATGCATGGCGTAGAACGAGAAGTGCATAAAGAGAATTTCTATTTTGACCGTACACTCTGGGAAATGGCTTTAACGATGGATAAAAGTATTGAGAAACACTCTGAGTTATATCCCAACCGACTCAAACATTACTCTGAAATTTATATTGGTCATACACCAACCACTAATTTCAAACAAGACCAACCTATGAATGCTGTTAATGTTTGGAATGTAGATACTGGTGCTGCTTTTAAAGGTAAACTATCTGCGATTGATTTAGAGACAAAGGAAGTGTTTCAAAGTGATGAAGTTTATACGTTATATCCAAATGAACTAGGAAGAAACGAAGTCTAATTATTGAAAAATCAGCCTGCCTTCTAGTATAAACTCATCTGCAATAGCATTCTCCTTTATCTTTTTAAAGAAACTAGGTGAATTAAATTTAATGCCATAAATAGTTCTGTTCATAATATGGCTGAATGATAAGGATTTGTTAGATATTTTGGCTTTAATTATTTCTTCTTTTGTGATGTTTTTGATGGTCATATTTCCAACTAGAATTGCTGTGTTATTTGTAATAATTATTGGTTTTAATAGTTCAAAAGTTGCAGTCGTAAAAGTATTAACTTCAAAGAAGTCTTCATTTCTTAAATGTGATTTTAAGTCGTTATTTTCATGATCGAGGCTCTTCATGTCAATAATTATCCTTAATTCTAAAACACGACCATCTTCAATCTTCATTATGCCTTCCTTTTTCTTTAGCGAACCGGTCAAGGATTAGGAGTTGAAAGCTGCTTTTCCAGTCCAATTTAATGCACTTTGTTTATTGTTTAATTGTAATTCTTGAGCATTTATAGTTATAGTGAGCATTATAAAAATTGCTCTTAGAATGTGTTTTGTAGTTGTCATATAGTTTAATTTAAAAGTTTATCTGTTGTATCAATAGTTCCTTAACCGCAAATAGTTTCTCCGCTTTTAGCTTTGCCAATAAAGTACCACATAGCCCAGCCACCAAAGAGTGATTCTCCAACTCTCCAATTTTTGGACTAAACATAGGGCTGACCTTGAAGCATAATTTGATTTTTAGTATCAAAATTCTTGTCTAATTCCTTTAAAGGATATGACTTTCTTAGATTCCATTTGCCATTGTAAAATAGATAAGCACCATATTCCGAAATAGTGATTTCGCTTTCAGTACAAAGAATAGTGGTTGCATGTTTCCAATAGTATGTATCTTTAATTTTGATTGGATGATTTTCTTTTGGAAAATTAATCACTTCAATAGCAACTCGGTATTGTTTTAATGTTTCAGGGATATGGTATTCTAAAGGTATTTCGTAAGTAGATTGACACCAAGATGATAATGTCATTAAAAAGCAGAGCATCGTGATTGTTGTCTTCATTGTTCGAATTTTAAATTTATGATACAAATATGCAATTCGAAGTAATGCGAGTCGTCTCATTTATATAATTGAGACCTATTTAAAGATTATTATAGGTGTCATTTTTATAAATGACACTAATTAATTATTTAATTTTAAGCCACTTGTAGGTCTTCCGGTTAATTTTTTAACTGCACGATTAAAAGATGCTTTAGAATTGAAACCTACATCGAAAGCTAAAGCTAAAGCTAAAAGTGTAAAGTTGTCATTTTTTGGATTGTTTAAAAGTTGTCTGAGTTCTTGAATTCTATAAGAATTTACAAAATCGCTGAAATTCATTTTGTAAACGGTATTCAAACATTTTGTAGTTAGGTATGATTTTACATCTAAATGTTTTGATAAGCTTAATAAGATTAAGTCTGAATTTTTAAATAGTTTTTCGTCGACCATTACACGTTTTAGTTCCTCAGCAATAGATTGTAATTGTTCTTTTTCTTTTGCAGATAATACAGTTTTTGTTTTAATAATATGTTCATTGCGTTTTCCAAAACCTTCAATGCCCAACCAATACGTTATTAAGGCCATTCCTATAAATAAAGGATAATGATACCAACGATTAAAGGCATAGTCAAAAAATATTAAATCGATTAAAACAAAGTCAATTACTATTATTGAAAACCATCGCAACACTTTGAGTAATCTTTTAATCCATACTGTTTTGTCATAAAGGATTTCAAAATGTTCATATTCTGTTGAGTTTAATAGTTTTTGAGCTTGATACGTGTAATAAATAATGAGTAATGCTGAAATAATAAACATCGTTGGATAATACATCCATACGATATAACCGTAATAACCTAGCCAAGACAAGCTTTCTCTAGAGCCATCCCAAAAGAAGTTTTGTGATTTTATAAAATTACTCCAAACAAATTCTATAGCAACTGGTAGAAAATGAATCCAATCTCGTTTAAAGCTCAATTTAAAAGTTGGCACAACACTAGCTTTTACAAAGAAATAAATGAGAGCTCCATAAATCCAATTGTATTCTAGTAGGAAATGATACCAAGTATCGTAAAATCCAATATCAAAAAACTTAAGAAGTTCAACAATTAAAAGATAGGAAAAGAAGAATAAGATAGTGGCAATAAATCTATTTGCTAAGGTGTTAATTGAATTTTTTCTCCATAAAATAAAACCATAGACTGAGCCCTGAACAGCCCCTAAAGTTAATAAAATGACAAGTAAAAGTTCCAGCCGTTTCATGACTATAAAGATTCACAAGTCCGGTTACGAAGCAATGTACTTCTTGTAATAAGCCAACAACTCATCTGCACTAGCACCAAACCATTTCTTTACATAAATAGTCCAGAAGTGATATTGCAAGGTCCAAACACCATGTTTTCTATAGAGTCTTGCTGAGGTTTTTATCTGTTTATTAATAACGACAAACTCCTTTCTAGTATAGAGTTCGTTGATTAATATATTATCTTCATAGATGACATAACGCTCGTCATAACCTTCAATCTCGTCAAAAAGTGCTCTCGTAATAAATTGACTTTGATCACCACCACGACAAGCTCTCCAGGAAAATTGTGTGAGCCAACTGGCTAATTGTAGCCACCAATGACTACTATCAAATTTCATTCTAAAACAGCCTGCATTATTTCCTTTTTTCACTTCGGAAATGATAAGTTGATCAAAATGTAGCGGTGGAAAAGAATCAGCATGCAAGAAATAAAGTATATCACCTCTCGAAGCCTTAGCGCCAGTATTCATTTGTTTTGCTCTACCTTTTGGAGCTGAAAGGAGTTTGATTTTTAAATCTAAATTTTTAATGATCTCTTGTGACCCATCGGTGCTTCCACCATCAACGACTATGATTTCTGAAATGTGCTGCAAAGTCGAGTGGTCTATTAAATGAAAAAGGAGTTCTTCAATAGTTTCAGCTTCGTTTAAAATAGGAATGATGATGCTTATCATATAAGTTTATAAGCGGAAAGTATACGGTTAGTTCTATTCATTTAAATCCCAATTATAATCTTTGTAACTTTTTTTCGCTTTAGATGAAATTTTAATGTCCGTATATTGATTCAGAAAATGAATTAAATCGCCACCGTCATTTTTGAAATCGGCACCGTACCATTTAAATATTTTAGATATTTTGATAGCGTCTTCTGTGAATTCGTTTTTTGTTGGGTCATTTAAAAAACCTTTAGTTAATAGTTCTAAATCTGTTTCAAGATCTAATGCAGTAAATGCCTTGTTGTACAATCTTGGGCATGAAACAGCAGCACAAACTAGAGCAAAGTGGATTCGAGGTTCATCCATTTTACGAATGATTCGATGCTCAACATCATTTAAATTATGCCATTTTTCACCTATTTTAATAAAACGCTCATTCCATGGACCATCAATGTCTTTTATACTTTGAGTTGGGTAGTTATTTAAAATAAGTTTTACAGTATATGCATTATAAACATTCATCCAGTAAGCCAATGTGTCTTCCTTACCCCAGGAATCTTGAGGAGGGTTGTTAGATAACATTTGTAAATAGGCATTGAATTTTACTTGGTCAGTTTTAAAGCCTTTGTAATTGACATTCCCTTGGTTTGAAACATGTTTTTGTAATAACTCGTCCCAAGCAGAGTGATCGATTGCAGAGACTATTGTAACATAATCTGTTTGCACATCATCTTTAATTTCAGAATCGTCTATTACAGTTTCTTCAATTTCAATTTCAGTCTCTTCTATCTCTTCAGCTTTTATAATTTCTGTAGCAGTTTCTACCGTAGTGTCGACAACAGTTGTGTTTTGTTTGATGTCTTCAGTAATAACAGTCTTAGTTGAGCCACAACTAAAAACGATGATGCTGATTAGTAATACTGCTACATGTTTAAAATACGTCATGCGTATATGTTATATTAATTATATCTATTTACGTAACCTTTTAGCTCTTGGTTTTAAGCGGATATAACTCTTGGTGTAAAAAATCTTTTGGGAATTGTTCATCATCTTTAAAACCGAGTTCTATGTCTCTTCCATCATGCGGTACATAATCGGTTTTAAAGAGGTAATCCCAGATACTTAATGTTAGTCCGTAATTAACAGCGAAACTAACATGTTTAGGGAGTTCTTTGGCATGATGCCAGATATGCATCTTTGGATTATTGAAAATATATCTCAATTTTCCGTAGTCCCAGCCTAAATTAGCATGGTTAAGATGGCCAATAGCAATCGAGAAAAAATAAACAATCGCAACATCTTGAGAACTGTAATTGGCGATTATAGCCAAAGGAATATATCGAATTGAATTATAAACTACAGGCTCCATCCAGTGGTAACGTAAATGCGCTGCAAAGCCCATTTCTTTAACGCTGTGGTGTACTTTATGAAAATTCCAAAGCCAAGGCACACGATGTAAAAGCCTGTGTGTGTTCCATTGCACAAAATCATTGACTAGAAAGAAAATAAACAGACCTAACCACTTTGGTAAATCTGCAGAATCAAAGAGTTGAAAGCTAGAGAGTGACAATCCTATAGCGCTTAAGGCATCGTTTAAAAATTCAGCAACAGTATTTGATAAAGCGATGAGCACTATTAAATTCAGAATAAAAAAATTGAAGAACATATAAAACGTATCCTGCCAAAAATCTTTTCTAAATAAACTTTGGTCTTTTCTCCAAGGAAATAAAGCTTCAAGTAGCCAAACGATTAAGGAAATAGCAATTAATCCATAAAAATAGTTGTCCCAATTATTTTGAAGAAGAACTTCATTCTTCAAATAATTCCAGTAGCCCGAATAGGAGTTTTTTATAAGGTCAATATACTTTTCCATCTTTAGTTCCTGCTATAGCAGGAATCTCTTTTTAAGTTGATTAAAAGTTTAATTAGATTCCTGCTTTTGCAGGAATGATATAGCACTTAGCAACATCCACCACCATCATAATGAAAAGTAGACTCACTAAAATAAATGTCATCTCTTCCTAATGCTTGCAATGCTCCAGCTGTTTTATCACAAATAGCTAACGGTTGATTTTTTAATAAAATATGTCCAGCCTTATCATCAAAATAATCTTCATCTCCATAATAAATAGCTGCTTTTCCAGTAAAGATACAAGGACCATCTTCTGGCATTGGATCTTTAATCGCTGCAACTTCGATAGATTCAATATAGATTAATTCATCTGTTGGATAATTTTTAGGATCTAAAATTCTGTAAGGTTTTCTCGCTCTAATTTCAATAGTACCAAAGCCTGCATCTGTGAGTGCTTTAACATATTCAGCAATTGGTAAACTTCCACTCAGACAAAGTGCTCTAAGACGGTCATCGTTTCTTAAAGTGTCGTTCATAGGTTGCTCACAAGTAGGGTCACTCATTACTAAACGCCCATGAGGTTTTAAAATACGATACATCTCGTCAATAGCCTTTTTTAAATCTTCTGCTTTAAAAATATTAAATAAGCAATTTTGTGCAGCGACATCGATGCTATTATCTTTAACAGGAAGATTCATGGCATCACCTTTTTTAAGCTCTACGAATTCGCTTTTAAACCAGTCATTTTCAGCTTCTGCTTCTATAAAGTTTTTACGAGATGCTTCTAACATTTCATCCACTACATCAACGCCAATAACACCGCCTTTTTCACGGTTGAAATATGAGAATTGTAGTAATTCCATACCTCCTCCAACACCAACATACAGCATTTTAGGGTTATTCGTTAAATCGCGAGCATGAACAGTGCTTCCGCAACCGTAATTCATTTCTTGCATGATTCTCGGGATTTTTAATCCCGGGAATTCCCAAATAGGATTTGTTGTGCAGCATAAACCAACATCTGGTGTTAGTGCTGCTTCTTTATATAAATCGTTAGTTGCATTTAAGTAACTCATTTTTTTTAGTATTTCAGTTTGCAGCGTTGAGTTTGCAGTGTCAGTTTGACTGAGAACTACGATTTTGACTGCCAATTAGTTATAATTTTTTTATTAATTCTTTAAAAAGTGTAATCATATCTGGTTCAGCTTTACCTGCCATAGCAATGATTTCACTAATATCTACTGGTTTAAGATTATCTGGGTCGCATTCATCTGTTAAAACTGACACTGCAGCTACTTTTAAATTTAAGTGATTAGCAACTATAATTTCTGGAACTGTGCTCATTCCAACAGCATCTGTACCTATAATTTTAAGCATTCTATATTCTGCTCTGGTTTCTAATTGTGGTCCAACAACACTAGCATACACACCTTCGTGTAATTTGATGTTATTTGTTTTTGCAATCGCCTTAAATTTAGCATTGATTTCAAGATCATAGGGTGCACTCATATCTGTGAAACGCTCACCTAATTCTTCAACACCTTTAAAGGCTAAAGGAGAACTACCTTGAAGATTGATATGGTCATCAATTAACATTAATTCACCCTTTTTAAAATTTAGATTAATAGCTCCAGAGGCGTTAGAGACTAATAAGGTTGAAATGCCTAATTCTTTCATCACACGAACTGGATATGTTACATCCTGCAAAGAATATCCTTCATAAACATGAAAACGACCTTGCATAACGATGACTTTTTTGCCAGCTAAAAGGCCATAAATTAATTTGCCTTTATGAAACTCAACAGTAGCTGTTGGGAAGTTAGGTATTTGGTTATAGCTCACTTCTGCAATTACTTCAATCTCATCAGTTAATTGACCTAAACCAGTACCTAGAATAATCCCTATTTCTGGACTATCAAACCCTTTAGACTTTAAATAGTCTGAAGTTTCTGTTATAAATTTAATCATATATATCTTCCGTGAAAATGGAAGTCTTTTTTAATGGTTATAAAATTTTTTTAACGCTTCGTAATGTTTCAGGTCATCAAATGTGTCAATGTCATTTAATAGTTTCAGCAAAGATACGTTCTTGTTTTTTAAGTCTAAAATTGTGTCTTGTCTAACTGTTTCTGTTCCCCAAGCTTTGTTTTTAAAAATTGCAGGATGTAATTGTTTCATCCCTAAAAGGTAATAACCTCCATCTTGCGCAGGACCTAAAACGACATCATGGTTATCTAATTCTGAAATGGCATTTTCGATAATAGTGGCATTTAAATCCAACAAGTCACTACCAATGATAATCACTTTTTCATAGCCCGAACTTAATAATTCATCAAATGCATTATGCATGCGTTCTCCTAAATCAATCCCTTTTTGTAGTTTTTTTCTGAAATGTGCCACCCTCCAAATATCATCTTTATTTATAGCTTCGGAATAAAACACAAAGCGATCTGCGTCAACCTCTTTTGAAACATTTGCTGTATGTTGTAATAAGTGTTTATAAATATCTAAAGCAGATTGATCACCTAGAGTTTTTGCTAAACGCGTTTTACATTTGCCTAACTCTGGGTTTCTAGTAAATATGATTAGTGCAGTTTTCAATTCTAATTATTTGTTTTAGTCTTGGGGTACACTTTTGTCCCTTTATGTAACCATTTACTCCAAGCTTTCGAGAAGGCATGAATACTATCGGTTTTGTTTTCTTCTTGATTATAAACTTCAAAATCGTTATTTCGCCATTCAAAAATACCACCATACAAGTTTTTGACATTTGTATAACCCGCTTTTTTGAGACGATTTGCAATAGTTTCTGATCTAATACCCAAAGAGCAATACACAACAATAGCTTGGTCTTTATCTTGAAGTTGTTGTATGATTTGCTCTAAATTGAAATTATCATATCCTACAAAAAGTGCACCTTTAAGGTGACTTACGTTATATTCTGATTGTTCTCTTGCATCTAAGATAAAAGCATCAGTTTTTGGCATTGCTAATTCTTGAACCGATATATAAGGCACTGTATTCTTATTATATTGTTTTAATAAGTCGTCAAGATTGTCTTGAGAAAACCCAAAGAAAGAAGATAAAACGAGTATGTAATATAGGAATATTCTCATAAGTTAAGCAACTACACCTTGACAGCTACTTCCTGCACCAGCAGTGCAACCATAACAATGTTGTGATATGACGATGTTACGTCCTTCTAGAAGTTCTTCGTTAAATTCGGAAATATGCTTAGACTTACTATTTACAGGTAATTCTAACATTTGATTAAAATCGCAATCAAATAAATAACCATCCCAACTAATTGATATTGTATTGGTACACATCACATTTGCAACAGCAGCTGGATTATAGGCTTCAACGAGTTGATACATATAATCTTCATAATTTTCTGAAGCAATTAAGTAATCTAGAAAACGTGCTATTGGTAAATTGGTAATGGCAAAAAGATT
>Ga0115008_10000671_pt1 | contig 26409 bp, 24 predicted proteins | sample FraStrMetagenome_FD_87164 | JGI IMG/M metagenome (GOLD analysis project Ga0115008, IMG submission 87164) | Marine eukaryotic phytoplankton communities from Arctic Ocean - Fram Strait ARC3M Metagenome | ecosystem: Environmental > Aquatic > Marine > Oceanic | place: Fram Strait | collected... | reverse complement strand
TACTGCCGTTTTTGCAAAATCTTCAAGGGTAAGTAAGGCTTTTCAATTTTGAGCGTAAAATCTAATTTTGCTGTAGAAATTTTACCAGTTGTGAAATCAAGGAAGAGCCATCCGACGAAATGACCATCACGGAAGTCGACCAGACAGATTCCTTCGATTCTATCACCTCCTCCCCCTTCACTAGCCAGAAATCACCCCCAAACAACAGTAGCAAACCCGAAATTCCTTCAATGAATTGCAGTTCCTGTCGCATCACCATTTTCGCTCCCGAGGAGGGCCAGCCCTTTCCTTGTCAACAGTGCCCAATGTGTCCGAAATCGATCTACTGTAATTCTTGTATTCACTCTATCGATCACCTCAAACTTCATTCAGCTGCTAATCTTACACGCGACGGACAAGTAGATATTTCGACTGTTTAATATAATAAAATTTCACATACACACTGGAAAATGTACTGTTTTTGAGAAGCTTGGCAGTACAGTATTCGTACAGTACTCTTCCATGATTTCAGCTCTGCAAAACCTGGGGAGGATTTTTAGCTAGAATTTATTATTAAAACATCGTATTTTGAATTCGATATTTATTGAAATGTCTTGCGGAAATAGAACAAGTAAGAGTTCGTTTAAAGAAATCTGTCTACCAGACATTTACTTAATTTTCTACACAGTATCGTCAGATGAATAAAAAATGATCTAGTCACAAAGAGAATGTTTAACCTACAGATTTCCCCTATTGGAACTTCCAATTTTGGAAGTACTGTGGCTCCAGTATTGGATGAAAAAGTATGAGTCTCCTTTGTCCAATTACGTAACTAGCCCTAGGGTTAGTTTACGTGGCTTTAGTCCGTGATAATACAGTTTTACCCTGAAAAAATAAAATATTTACTGCTAATATAAATGTGTTAAAAATTTCTCGGAATTTCAAGCTTACCCTTTTTCCTAAAGAAAGGGAAAATAGGCTATGAAAGGAAGGTTAACAGAGCGTTGATTGGGTAATTGCCAAATTCCCGCGCTCTGATTGGCCAACTAAGTCCAGCGCGAAATAGTCGCATCGTGGCACTGAAAGAGGTGACTTGTGGGAGACCGAACTAAGCAGATTCCTGATAAGGGTTCGAGATCACGATAATTATAATGTTTTTTTGATTGTTACGTAACAACTCAACTAAGAGCTTGGTTTCCGCGTGAAATATAGAGATATTATCTGATTTCTCAGCTTCATTTTTAATAAGTTTTATCAAAAACTATATAGAGTATGAATTTTTATCATAATAATTAATAAGTTTTTTGTTTATTTACAATTTAATCAATATTTCAAAGATTTCTAGTTTTAAATTTACTAAAATAAAGTCAACAACTTGTATTAAATTAATAATTATCAAAATTATTGATAAATTATTATTTATTCAGAACGTGTCGAACCCGATTTTCGGTAGGGTAGGCTAGGTTAGGAGAATTCGGGAGTTAGGACAATGTCGGACGTAAACGAAGAACCAGAACAGATCAGAAAATTATTTATCGGTGGACTTAGCTACAACACGACTGAAGATAGGTAACATTTCCTCAGTTGCTCATGTGACTTTTTGGTGTCACAAGATTCGAAGTTACGTAACTTGTTTTGAACTATCTGGCAGGGTCAAAGAGCGTCGATCTATTTCAGAAAATCGTAGATTTTGACCATAATCAGTGATTTTGTCAAATATATAGATTTTGATTAGATTTTAAAAGTCAGGCTGACTTGTCAGCGTAAATCGATGACACCGTAAAGTTTACTAAATTGAATAAAAACTTCTTTATGGTTATCGAAAAATCGAGTAACACAAATTTCAGCCTGTCCAATTTTTTCTCTAAATGGGGGAAACTGACAGATTGCGTTGTGATGCAGGATCCCGCAACGAAGCGAAGCCGCGGTTTTGGCTTCGTCACCTTCGAAAAAGCGCAGATGGTTGACGATTGCATGTCGAATCGCCCACACAAGGTATTTTAACCCGAGAACGACCAAAAAAGGGGGAAGTTGAGGACGAATTCGTTACTACGTACTGTATTTGCAGAATCGCTCTAGATTGCTGTAGTACTTGTACTTTAGCTTGAATTTGAGATTTCTCCTTTTAGCTGGACGGTCGGGAGGTTGAAGCGAAGCGCGCCGTGTCTAGGGAAGAAAGCCACCGACCTGGAATCCACAAAAGCGTCAAACGCATGTTCATGGGCGGCATTAAGGAAAACGTCACGTCAGAGGATGTCACCGAATATTTCGAAAAGTGAAGTGCGCTCAAAATTCTGTTTAGATAATAGAGAGTTAAGGTATGGTAAGGTAGAAAGCGTGGAACTGCTGCAAGACAAGGCATCTGGAAAGAAACGAGGCTTCGGTTTTGTCAATTTTGACGACTACGATGTGGTAGACAAGGTAGGAAAGACCGAAAGACGGCTATGAGCTTTGATTTTTTTTCTACTAGACTTCTATAAATTATAAAAAACGATTTTTTCTAATTCTCGCTTTCAGATTGTTCAAACCCGACGTCACGTAATCAGCGGAGTGTCGATTGAAGTTTCGAAAGCGTTTTCGAAGGAAGACCAAAGTAAGCCACCGGCTGTTGGTGCAATTAATGTGCCGATTTTGACCCAGCAGTTGCAAAATACTCAAATACTGAATCATCATTCAGCGCGTAAGGCGGGTTTCGTTAATAACAACGGTTATTACGGCTACGACGCCTTCGCTTGGGCTGGCGGCTTCAGAGGAGGCAGCCACAACAGCAGAGGTGGAAACGGCGTTGCTGCTGTTAGAGGTCGTCCCAATGGCAGAAGGTATGTACTTGTTGATTTCGCGTTCATTTTGAGGATGATTTCAGGCCAATGATGAATCCACGTAATGGTCACGTGGAACCAACAGTTTGGTACGCGCCAACTGGTGCTCGAGGTGGAGCTCACTTCGCACCAGATGGCCGTGGAGGTGGTTACGCTGGATACAATGGATACCATTATCCCCCTCACGCGTATTGGGGACCTGATGGAACTTATGGAGCGCATTACCAACAGGTTGGTTATTTGGCTAACCGTCACCAGTTAACGCATTTCTTCAGTGGGGCGCCACTGGTGGCTGGATGGGAAACGGAATCGTCGAGCAGCAGGCTCCAGAAAAGATTAACCGTCGTGGCCGAGGAAACGGCCGCGGTCGAGGAAGAGGCAAGAATCGCAACGAAAAATCGCAAAACGGCAACAGCAACGGCAACAGCCACAGCAGCAGCGGCAACAATAGCAACGGCACGAGCGGAAACAATAATCGACGCTCGCCGAACAACAACAACAACGGACAAGCAAAGAACTGGCCCGAGATGGTTGCCGGTGCTGGAAACACGGCGACCCCGGCAGTCGCCCCAGTCTACAACCATGTCGCACCAGTTGTTTAAGAAACACAAAAAAATTAAGAATGCAAACGAAAGAAAATACTCCCGCCTCCCAAAAGTTTGGGAAGAAAATAACTGGTTGTCAGACTCTGTTCTTATTTCTCCATTTTTATTTCATCTCCCTTATATTTTTCTCTCTCGCCTGATAAAACTGACCCCATTCATGTTTGTTTTTGAAGAGTCCAAAAAATCGCCATTTCTTACTCGCCCAAAAAAAGCTTTATTTCAAATAAAGCAGTCCCCAAATTTTCCTTGTCCCCACATTTTCCCGAACCCTCTTCTCATATAATTATCCGTAAAAAGGTCAATCGCCTCCCTCTGGTTTAGTTCCTATTACAAGTTCGAAAGTAAACGATATTATCGCGCACTGCTGTGCGACAGAAAGAGTTTTTAATGAATGGATTTGCGAATGTAAAAGACTGTTCCAATGAATGTTCAAATGTTGCAAATAAATGTGCATCGCTGACCTAAAAAAGTCTCTCATTTTTTCTTGTTTCTAGCAGTAAAACAATGAATCGTTGGTGTTATTTCGAAGGCGCGCTAGATCCGGCAGGTTGAGGTTAAAAAAGAGTAAAACACTCACTCGCGATCACTGGAATTTAAGGTAACCTTTACTAGAAAAAATACATGGGCAATGCACTGGCTGCCGGCTTTATGATGGCGACGTTAAGACAAATTACAAAGACGGAACAATTTCGATTTCGTCCCACAAAATCACCTTCCACGGCGAGAAAGTTACTCTTTTTATTGTAAGAAAATTCAATAAAAGAGGCGGACTGACTGTATTTCAGCCCATGAGACTTATTATTTCTGCCAACTGCGTCGCAGGGTCGTGGAACCATTCTCCAAAAGTGGAGCTCTTCGCGCAACAATGGGAGCAGTCCCTGAAGCCACCTGGACCGCAATCAACAAGTCGCTCTAATGAGGTCAGATTCGCTGTCGCGAAAAAGGGACAGGAAGAATTCGCCGTTCAGTTGATTCAGAGGACAGTGTTTGTGAATCATTCGCGAATTTTTAAAATTGTAGAGAAATACATTTTTCAAACTAATACGAAGAGCTCTAGAAGAGCGAGTTTGGGAGAAACAAGCGCGAAATCCAGCCATTCCCGGAATTCTTGCAGCGAGTGGCAAATCCCGCGGGATCGGCGCCGTGGTAAAAAGCCAAGAAGCAAAACATGAGAAGGAAAATCAGATGACTTCTGAGGGTCTGCAAGATCTTAAGAAATTAATGAAACATGCGGACGACCTCGCGAAATTGGCGCAGACAGCCGCGACGAAAGTGGATGGACAGGACGAGGTCGCAAAGCTCAGATCGATGATGATGAGTTTAGGACTGCAAAATGAAGATCGAGATTTGCAATTGGGGTAAGCATTTTGAAAGCGAGAAAAAGGAGAATTATCTCGGATTAGATTAGAGAAGGAGCTCGCCGTCGTTTGCAGGCCGCTGCTTGAAAAAAGCGGGGGAATGATGGTTCGTCATATAAAGCCATTTGTTTCTACGATTTTCAGGTTATGGAAGAAGTTTATTGTGCGCTGAACCGCGCCCGAGGGAGCGAGCTAGTTTCACCGGAAGAAGTTTATTCGGCGGCGAAAGTTATTTCCAAAACGTACCCCGCGGCTGGTCTCGTCTTCAAGAAATATGACTCTGGAATTGCCGTCCTGCAGGACAGCTCCCTATCCGACACAGCGGTTGTTGAGCGACTTCTAGCGCTAATTTCTGAATTCCCAGATGGCTTGTCTACGGAGAATTACTCGGCTAAAGCTGGCTTTAGGTTTTTGTTTATTCCTGTATGTTTTTCTAACAGATTTTTAGTCCTGTGGTTGCAAAAGAACACCTTCATATGGCGGAGCAAAAAGGAGAAATCTGCCGCGACGATTCCTCCCGCGGCGTTAAATTCTTCCCAAACCTGTTTCAACTTCATTCCTGCTAAATACTAATAAAAAGCATCGTTCAAGTTCGCTACTGATTTGATTGTATTATTTCAGAGATGGACAATCATCCTGATTTCGATAATTGTCGATATACACTACCGGGGATTTTGCATTTTCTGCAGCATGAATGGAGCCAATTTGAACTAGAGAGGGCGCAATGGGAGTCCGAAAAGGCAGAACTTCAAGCTACTATTGCTTTCTTGCAGGGCGAGCGTCGTGGCCAAGAAAATTTAAAGCGCGATCTTATAAGGTCAGTTCTTGCCTCTTCAATTCAATGATTTATATCGTCGTTCAGGAGAATTAAAATGCTCGAATTCGCGCTTAAAAAGGAGCGCATCAAGGTTAGCCAGATGAAAGGCGGCGAAAGTGGAAATATTCCTGCACCACCTGAGCTTGATGGAAATGAATCACCCTCAGATGAAATTCCAGTAAGCGTTTACTTTCGTCTTCTGAAGCTTAATAATCTTTAGTCCGAAATGGCTGGCAACCAAGAAGGTCTCGGTGACCTTTGGTCCGGAGGGCGTCAGCTTCTTCGTCAGTACCTCCAGGAGGTTGGCTTTACAGACACGATTCTCGACGCTAGAAGTGCCCGTCTACGCGCGCTTCTTGGCAATTCAGCGCCAAATGATGGTAATTTGGTTATCCAAAATAACAAGATCTAAATATTATAGATGACGATGATGATAATGAAAATGAGCAAAACGCGCGAAATTATTTATCCGAATCCGGCGGTGTCGCTGTTCTCGATGACTTGCCGATTAAAGACGATGACATTCAGGATGCGATGGAAGATTTCAACTTCTTGGATAGCGAAAACACTGGCGATTGGAATCCAAACACGCAAGTTATAGATAAGAAAAAAGAGGAACTCGTTCTTGTAAGCTCGAAGTTTCAACCTTTTTCAAGAATTCACCGCTTTCAGGAACGAAGACGAAAGCCACGTCCACCACGAAACAATTCTCCTCCACAAAGCGCGCGAGAGAGCAATTCTAGCATTTTTGGACAGCTTCAGAATTCAAGCCAAATGAATAATAATGACAACGATTCAGAAAACAAAGGTACGCAAACTTTCTCAATTTTCACAGAAATAAATTATTTTCAATAGATCTTACTGTGGATGAAATTGACTCTTAGTATATTTTTTGATTGCATTTTGCAGTAAATAACAGTTGATATTTCTTAAAAACCCTTGTTCGTCCTCGTTTGAAAATAAACATGAAATTTAAGACATCTATGATGATGAAAATGAAGAGGAGCTTGAACTCGGTGTTTTGGCTGGACTAACCATTAATAATGAGGCCGATCCTCTTGGTCTTTCTGATAACAGGTTTTTTACAAGATAGCCTGAACGTTTTGTTGACAGTTACATCAGTCAATTCCGACGCTCCTGGACGCACAAATACACGCTTCGAAGTCATCTTGATGGTGTACGCTGCGTTCAATTCCACCCTGTTGAGCCGCTTCTTGTTTCCGCTTCTGAAGATAAAGTAGTAAAGGTGATAGACTTTATAAAAGCGGAAATATTAAATGATTTTCAGGTGTGGAATTTAAATAGAACTGTAGCAGGAAAGAAGACACAAACCGCAGATATTGATCCTATCATGAATTATAGGTAAATAACTGATTATGTGTCATACTTTTGGTCATACTTTTTCAGAGGTCACGATGAGCCAGTTTTATCAGTTGTCTTTGGCGAAAATGAAATATATTCATCCGGCTTGGACGGCCAAATCTTCGGCTGGCCGATTCCAAAGGTTATTTACGCTTATGAAAAGTTAATAACAGTTTTCTAGCTCGACGCAGATTTATACGATCCATTCGACTCTGAAATTCTTGGCAGAAAATTCGAGGGCCACACTGACGCGGTCTGGAATCTTGATTTCCAAGAGCAAAGTCTTGTTTCTTCAAGTGCAGATGGAAAGATAATTGTTTGGGACATTCCGACAGGAACTCCGGCGATAACTATCACGGCAGAGTCTCTTGGCATGCCAGAACTTGGAATTCCAGTCGACGCCAGATGGTCCAGTGAAGCCAATAAGCTTGTCGCAATTTGGAAAGGCGACAAGATTACTACGATCGACGTTACTACTGGTAAATGATGTATACAAGCATTTTTATAAAGTTTTTAAGGTAAAATCGTACTTATGCTTGACGAATGCGTAGAAGCAAATGCTGTTTGCACTCATCCTTTGGTGCCAATCGCCGTCACAGCTCACGAAGACAAGCATATACGCATGTGGGACTTGTCAAGGTATACTAGCTCCGTCTATCCGGGTAACAAACGGAATTTTTAAGTGGTATCTTGGTACACACCTGCAGTGCGCACGCTGATGCTGTTTCGACAGTGGCTATTGATAAAACTGGAGCTTATCTTCTTACTGGCGGCCATGACTCCTCAATAAGGTAGTTTATGCTTCAGAAACTCTTTAATAACTGGAAGAACCCTTAATATGATGATTTTTTACGGTATTTTCAGACTTTGGAACATTGATACGAAGGTTTGCGTGCAGGAAATGACTGCTCACAGACCAAAGAACGACGAAGCGGTGCATTACGCTACATTCCATATTAATAAAGGTAACTCATTTCACTTTCCTAATAAAATTAACATAACTTTTAAGGCTACGTTGCTTCTGCTGGCGCCGATGGCTTGGTCAAAATTTTCGTGTAAACTGTCGTTTTCACCAATTTTTACATCATTATCGCTATCATTATATTTTTCTTTCTCATACTTTAACATTTGCCTCAGAATGAACCATCATGAGGCGGCTTAGAAGCTTAAACTTTGCAATTACCTTCAAAAATCGCAAACTTCTAGTCGACTTAACCAAAAACCACAAAAAAAAACTATTTCCTTTTTTTCGTTTTTCAAACATAACATGTTCATTTTTGTTTAATAAATTTACTTTCGAAAGTTCAACCTCTAACTATCCCACTACCGAAACTTGTCTGGTTTTGGCAAATTGAAACTGTCACTTTTACTTTTGCCGTCCCACTGTCGTTTCCCAAACCATCTTACGTGCACAAAACAACATCAGAATCCGCCCATTGAATTTTTTTCTTTTATCTATTTTAAAAGCTCCTTGAAGCTAATATTTTGACAAAAACCAGAATCTATCCTATTTTCGATCCTTTTTTCCATTTTGCTGTTCATTTGACGTTCCGTTTGAAAAGAAACTCATTTTCACAAGTTTATTTTATATTCTCTTTACTACGAAAAAGTGACGAAGTGACCACATGGCGTTATGATTAATTTTGCATTTTTACAAGCACCAATTCAAAGTTTTTTAACCACTTTTGAAAATATGAAAAGTGAATGATCGTCTTTTAGGCTAAAAGTTTTAGCCTCGAAAAATATTAATGAAGCAAGTATATATTTATTATCATAAGACTTATTTTTATGTTCTGTGACGTCATCATTCTTATATGTGTACTTATCAGCAAGGAATACAGTATGTCTTATTCTCATTCTGCCACGATAAAAGTATCACTATTCATAAATCTCTTAAAATCACAATATTCTCATTTCGTAGAAAGTAAAATCGTACACATTTTTTTTCAAATTTTTCAACAAAAAATCTGAACATGTTTTTACTTTTCAATTCAATTCAATTAACTCGAAAACCTATATTTAGTGACCGTTATAAATATCCATCTCTAGAATGGTGGCATCAAAGACTGCAGTTGAATCAGGAGTTGTGCGTGCGAAAAACGCTCGGCAGAAAAGAAAGCTTTTGAATGAAGCGCCAAAAGTGTTTGAAAATGCGAAATCTACGATATTTATAAAGGGCGGAAATGTATCCGATATAATTACCAACGTTTTCACAGATCTTCATCGGCTGAAAGTAAGCTGCTGTTGTATCGCAGGGCGTCACTTATTGCTTTTTAGTCGCCTCACAGCCTGGTCTTCAAGAAAAAGAACATCGTGCGGCCATTTGAAGATGCTAGCTCTCTTGAATTTTTCTCAAAAAAGACAGACTCTTCTTTGATCGGTTTTGGAAGTCACAACAAAAAGAGACCGCACAACTTTGTCATTGCCAGAACATTTGATCATCAGATCCTCGACATGGTCGAGCTTGGAATCGGAAATTACGTTGCGCTAAAGTATGAATTCACCCGATCTTTCATTTTACCCTTTTTTAGTCCATCGGCAGAAATCGCGATGGGCACGAAACCGATGTTGTCATTTGCCGGAGATGCTTGGGAGAACGTGTTGGAATTGAAAGATGGATCAAAAATTGACTTCAAGAGGATTCGAAGCCTCTTCGTCGACTTTTTCAGAGGAGATACAATCGATAATGTCAGACGAACTGGACTTGAGCTTTTGATGCAGTTTACTCTTCAAGAAGGTACGGTCTCTTGCGTGGAAAAGCTTTAAATTTGCGGCAAATTTCAGGTGTTATAAGCATGCGAACGTACAAAGTGATCATGAAGAAATCTGGACAGGAAGAGCCTCGCGTAGAATTAGAAAGTATCGGACTAAACATGGACTTGACCGTTCGCCGCACGCAGCTTTCTAACCCAACTAACTTCAAGAAAGCGTGCAAACAGCCGGCCGGCATCAAAGAAAAGAACAGAAAGAACATTACGAAGGATGGCCTCACTGGTGAAGTACGAGGCACAGTGCATCTACCAAGCGCTCGACAGAATCTGGACGAGATTGCGCTCAATCACAAGAAGGTCATGAAGCGGCCAATGCCGGAGAAAGAAATCGACTCGGAGGACGAGAAAGAGTTTGATCAAGATGTTGAAATGGAGGAAATGTGATTTTGTCTCAATAAATGTAAAACAAAACTCTCTTCGTTGTCTCCAAAAATTCATGCATTGTTCAGTCGCTTCTAGAAATTTCTTGCGTAACAGATTTTATGATTACGAGTGATAATTTGGCTTTGTAGATTTGCAATAGCCGGATCGTGTCGCAACATTTCGTCATTTCCACCCTTCAATAGCCCAGTCAACTCCTTTCCAAAATGTCCAAGTTGTACATCGGTAATCTCAGCTCAGACGTTTCACAGGAATTACTTCACAGAGAACTCGGCGATAGGGCCATTGATGGTTTGCTCACAAGTTCTAGCTGCGTTCTTACATCAATTCTAGTGCAAAATATTGTCGTTAACAAGCGAGGCTTTGCCTTTATAGATCTTCCAGATCAAGTAGCGCTTGATAAGGCGATCGAAAAATTATCAGGACTAAAAATAAACGGCAAAGAAATCTCTGTTGAACATTCAGGTAACCATCGCTGTTGATTCTGCCGCCTTCAACCACTTTTCTAGTGCCAAGAACGTCCAGAACTCGTAAAATACAAATCAGAAACATCCCCTCGACAATTCACTGGGAAGATCTCGATTCTCTTCTCTCGAAATTTGGGCGCGTGGATTCATGCGAACAAGTAGCGACTGAATCGGAAACTGCTTCTGTAAATGTTGTCTACCACTCGCGCCAGGTTTAATCAACACTTTAATACCTTTCTCAAAACTGGTTTTAAGGAAGCTCTAGCAGCAGTGCGTGAGTTAAACGGACACAATTTGAAAGATCAACAGCTCCGCTGCTCGTTTTTGCCTGACAATGCTGATACAGACAAAACTGTTCGAACTCGACCAAGGTAAAGGGATTTTCTGCGCTCATTGGATAAAAAATCCCAGCCCGTTTGGATTTGGAGCGCGAGGCTCGCCAGACACGCCGCTAAAAATGCTCGTTCCAGCATCAGTCGTTGGCGCGATCATCGGCAAAGGAGGATCAACCGTTCGACAAATAACGCAGCTTAAAGACTCGCGAGCTCGTGTCGATGTACATCGACGTGAAGGACCTGGATCAGATAAAGTGGCAACAATTTACGGCGCGCCAGAAGCATGCGGTGCTGCTGCGATTAGAATACTGGAAATAGTTCGAAAGGAAGAAAAAGATAATGAGTTACCGCTGAAGGTTTTGGCTCACAATGCTCTCATCGGAAGACTTATTGGAAGAGATGGAAGAAATCTCAAACATGTTCAGGTATTTTTGAAGACCATAACCCCATAATTTGTCTGAATTATGTAAACACTTCAGTCATCATGTTCTACGTTAAAATCAATCATAATGGCAATTAATCAACAAGCATTTGTGTCGAGTATTTTTTACGTTCAGAAAGAATCGACTACAGTCTTATAAAGTTGACGAATTTTATAAAAATCCGATCCTTCGAAAATCATTTAATTACTCAAAGAAATTGTAGGACAAAACTGGCACAAGAATAGCAATTAGTTCCATGCACGAGCTTTCGCCTTACAACATGGACCGAACAATATCAATCCACGGCGAAGTAAAAGGCATTTCCGAGGCTGAACAGCAAATTACCGAGAAACTCCGCCAGTTCGAGGTACCTTCTAGTCATTCTTTCCTGTTACTAAATGTCACTCTTCCAAGACTGACATGGCAGCAATGTCCCAGCAAAGCCTCTATCCTGGACTGAACTCGCAACAAATGCAAATGTTTCCTGGCCTACAAAGTCCAACAGCTCCTCCTGCTTACAACGTATCTTATCAAGGTTCTTACTTTTTCAAGAACGTATCTCAATCAGTTTTTTTTCAGGCAATTCTTCAAGCAATAACACTCAAGAAACAGTGACTCTTCTTATTCCGTCTGGAGCGGTTGGAGCTATTATTGGATCAAGAGGAACGCATATTCGAAATATCTCAAGAATCGCTGGAGCAAGCATTCGAATTCATGTAAGCGAGCGATAGATCTTTCTGATGTTTATTTTTCTTAAGCCACCAGATGATAATGAAGAAAAAACTCGACCTGAGCCCACACTCGAGGCACTTGAAGGAGAAAACGCAGATGCTGACCGAGACGCAAAAGGTAAAAAAATTATAATTATTCAAACAATAACGACATTTAAAAGCTCGAGTGACTATCGTCGGAGTCCCAGAATCGCAGTGGAAGGCGCAATTCTGTATTTTTGACAAGCTTAAGCAGGAAGGTTGGTTCGGAAATGAAGAGGGCCGTTTGACGACGCAAATCACGATTCCTGGAAAACTCGTCGGCCGAATTATCGGCAAGGGCGGCGTTAATGTCCGGGAGCTACAGGTTAATATGTCAAATCTTTACTGGTCCCTAATTTTAATGAATTTTAGCGCATAACCTCGTCAGAAGTGACCATTCCCCGCCAGGGAGAGCTTAACACGTCGGAAGAAATTCCAGTTTCAATAACAGGCACTTTCTTCTCGAATCAATCCGCGCAGCGCAAAATTCGCGATCTCGTTGGCCGCGAAATCGCCCGAATGAGATAAAGAACCGCAACGATCCGCCAAAACATTGCAAAACTTATGTAAAATGCGCAACTCGAACTGAACTCACTTTTAATTCCGTCTCACGAAGAAAACATACATAAAAATCTCTCGGTGTCTCTATCAATAATACTCATTCTTTTAAAAGTAATCTTTCCTTGGAACAGCTTTTATGTACAGTCCATATCCGGTTTGCCGAGAACATTCGAACTTCCATAAACCAAAAAAAAACAAAGAGTTCGTTCTGAGTAGCAGCATCGAGGCATCGAAGCTGATCTTAATAAAAAATGTTAAATAAAATCAAAGCTAAACGAAATGTAAGATATACGTGAAAATTTCTTACCTCCGCCAAGAAGATTCACCTCCTTGTTTTCTCAGAAAGTTTCTAACCTTTAAAGTCCGCCCAGTTCAATTCAAGACATCTACAAATTCTGGAAATGAGTTTCAACCCCCTTCTAACTGTATTTATCTAAATAATTATAATCTCGTTGGTTAATCCAGATTTTGACTTCGAATTGGTGACCTTGAGCTTCCGTTTTTTGGTGCTTACAATATACAAACAATAATTCCCCATTCACTTTAATTATAACACCTTAGACTGTTAATAAACAAGCAACCGAAGCATAACTACGCTTTTCTGTAGTCATTTATTTCTTGTAAAAAGCTCGGTCTTCTTATTCACGAGCTTTTTAGTACGTTTATTTACGTGTTCTTTTATGTCAAGTTGTCATTCTGTTCAAATTTTCAGATTTTAAAAATCAACCTGATTCAAAGTATTCTCTCATCAATCTTTACCTATCCATTTTTCCAAGAGTTCAATCTCTGTAACTTACAGTATCAAAGTACGATCAGTCTAGTGTAGAATCTGATCTATTCTCCAAATTTGTCTCTGACTACTGACGACTAAGAACATATATTTCATTTTTACCTTTTCACTTAAAATTTAAAAATATTTTAATTTTATAAAAAGCAAAAAATTAAGGCAAGTGTACTTTAAAATGCAGCATGTACTTGGATCGCTTGATAACAATCCGCTTTTGATGGATTTTCTTATCAAAAAACAAGTCGGGATTGACACGCTCCCTTTCATGGGAATGGATAGTAAGTGATCGCTTGTACCGAGTATACGAGTCCTCATATCAATCTAGAGTCTGGAACAATGATCTGCGATCTGTTCGAGATAAACATGTGTACCAGAGGGTCGAATTGTCAATTTCGTCATGTGACTTTTGACAAGCATGTTGTATGTAAGCATTGGCTACGTGGTTTATGCAAAAAGGGCGATGACTGCGAGTTTCTTCACGAATATGACATGGCTAAAATGCCAGAGTGTTATTTTTTCTCGAAATTCGGACGTTGCGAGAACAGGGACTGTCAGGTATTATTCTCATTTATGTATCCATAATAAGCTGAACCTGTTTAGTACCTGCATATAGATCCGAACTCAAAGGTAAAAGAATGTCAATGGTATGCGAGGGGCTTCTGTAAACACGGGCCGATGTGTAAATCGAGACATGTTCGAAAAGTTATGTGCCAGAATTGGATTGTTGGCTTTTGTCCGCTTGGTCCTAAATGCAAATATGCCCAGTAAGAGTTATCTAACCACCATTTTCGTTAACCTTTATTCAGTCCTACTTTCGACCTTCCAACTATCGAAGTTAAATCAAACATCACTTGTCACGCGTGCAAGCAACCTGGTCATAAAAGTACTCATTGTCCAAATCTAATCAAACGCGAGTAGAAAAATTGAAACACTTGATTGAAATACTGCCTCATTGTCATGCTCATCATTTTATTGAATATAAAAATTTCTCCCTTCTAATGTCTAATTTTTAAGAATGGCGGCAGATGATAGACAATTGTGGACGGAATCAGAAGAATGGGTAAATTGTTTTGCAACAGAGTTCAACGATCATAATTTTGCACCTAAAGCGATAAGGTGTTTTTAAGCTTAGAACTTCTTTAATCAAAATAAGGGGCTTCACGAACTGGTCAATCTATGGCAACTCTGTCCCTACGCCTCCCAAAATGCACTTCACGCCGGTTAAAAGCGCTCTTTGGTACAAAAACTTTATGGGCAACGAAAATCCGGTTATTCAAAAAGATTTGAGCGATCTGAACCCGGACTTGCGCAAACGCAATCGATCATTTGTTCTCGAGGAAAAGCTGTACTTTGCCTGTAACCAGAATGTTCTTCGAATGGGGAAGAAAAAGCTTACTAAGGTTATAGAAGCCACTGAGGGGTCTATTGAGTTTATCGATACAAGCGGAGGATTTATTCTTGTCGGCTGGTCGTATGAAGAAACCCCAGGTTGTTACATTTGCGCTTTTGACAAAGAGCTGGTACAAGCGGGAGGGTTGAAGACAGAGCCTGATCTGGTGTCTTTTGTAGCGCTTGAAGAACGCGCCTTTTTTTTGAATTCAAAAGGCGAAGTTCGTTGTTGGAATTATGATGATACTGAAAGTAAGAGTAAATTTCAACTTTTTCGTATTCTAAAAAAGTTTCATAGAACTAAAACACCTGAAACCGATCCATAGCTTCTGCACAAATGAAGACGATGAAGATAGAACATTCCTGGGGATCGAGTCTCTTGGCGAGCTCGCCTTTTACGTCGTCGAAACGACGGGCATTATTGTCTATAGTGCGGTTACACGAACCGAAGATAAATGGTTCGTTGACGACTCCACCGGCGAAAACGCGTACAATAGCATCATTGCGTATGTCAAGGATGGGAACAACTGTATTGTCTTCACTGGCTGTGGAATTCTACAAAGTGTCTCGATGACAAAACGGAGCAAAATAAATTGGCGAATCGGGATTCCGACAAAACTTAAATTCTCGAAATTTCCGGCTGAAATTGATGTGCATTTGATAAATCAACGCAAAATTGTCACAATTGTTTGGACGCAGAATGAAAAACTCGTTATGCGATCCACTTTCAAAGCAGGAGGAAAAGCCAAAATCGGAGCAAATGTCATGGAGCTTGTTCCAGACGAACAAGAAGAGATATTCGCAATTTGTATAGAGAAAAATTCGACGTCATTGCCTGTCTTGTTGCCTTCACCACTTGATTACATTAAAAAGGTTTGAAAGCGCAACTTTTATTAATGGGAAATATCGCTTCGATTAGGTTGTTGAACTGCGGAGCGACGATAAAGTTCTCGATTATCGAAAAGCGAAGCCTCATGTTGTTGCTTATCGCGATTCTTTGTACGTCTTCTGTGGAATGTATCTCCTCAAGTACCAGGAGGAAGCAACTGAAGCCCAGACGCTCTTGACTTACTTTACTCAAATGTTTTTCAAGCCTAATGAAAAGAGAGATACAGTAGAGCTGGACCTTGAAGACATTCCGCAAGCGCTTATTGAGCCCTGGTCGTTTTCTTTTCCGGAAACGATCATCCGAACGGACTATCAACTTGGAGCGAAAGGGACGAGAAATAATATTGCAAGAATGATGGATTTAACGTGGCCGGTTGATATTGAGAGACATGAAATCGATGGCTCGCTAAAGTAAGAACTTATTATAAGTTATAATTTATAAGCCCTCTTTTTTCTTATCATATTTTCTAGTGAGCGAGAATGCGCAAATATTGTGTACAACACAATGCGAGAGGAAGAGCTGTCTGTGAAGAAGATAAGCGAGGTTAGAATGAAGCGCATGAGCTATCTGCAGAACATGACGGCTATGGAGCAATCTCTTGCTGAGATGAATACTCTCGCGCTTGAAGATGCTCCGCCTGAAAGTAAAACCCACAAACATGAGGAAGACATGCACGTCGATACTGTGGACGATACTGAAGTCGAGGGTGACAAGGAGTTCAATGCAGATGTGAAAGGAGAAGTTCTAAGCAGCGACGCTGAGAGTTTGGCGCCGATGGATTTCCGCGATGCGATAAATATGGACGAAAGCGTGCTCGCTGGATTTCAGCCGCAATCACAAGTTGCTCTACCAGAGCCTGAATCACAAAATGACGATATTATCGCTTCAAAAGGTGAAATTTACAGTCTTGGAGCTCCAGCTGATAGCTCGACTCAGAACACCGTGCCTCATAAGTCGTCACAGCCAATGCGAACGCCATCTTTGAGATTGCGGAAAAAGAGCAAGCCGATGAAGCCTATCTCTGATTTGAGTGGAATGAATACTTCCCGGGTCAACCACCCTGGTCGAATCACGGACACTATCTTTGAGGAGAGTGAAGAGAACGATAAGTCGAATAGCCAGGATCTTTTCGCTAAAGAAACACAGGCTGATTCTCAAGAACCCTCGCAGACAGAGAGCCCTTGTTCTCCAGTCAATACGACTGTACCTACCGATGGAATCGGGGGCTCACAAAATGCGACGTTGGAAAGTAAAGAAGACTCGCAGAAGACACCCAAATCTATTAAAAAGGCAACGAAAGAAGATAAAATGAAAAAGAAAAAAATGAAAGCGAGAAAGTCTATTGGATTCTGATAGACTTATAAATTTTGTACAGTGAAGCTCAATCAACGGAAAAAGCACGAATGAAATCCTTAGATTAAATTCTGAATTTTATAGAATGGGAAAATCGAGGAGCCGCTCGCGATCGCGTGATCGAGATCGGAAACGAGAGAATAAAGAGCGCAAGAGATCTCGATCTCGGGAGCGAAAAAGATCACGATCCCGGGAGCGTAAACGATCGCGTTCTAGAGATCGAGAGCCTCGTCGCGAAAGAGACTCAAAGAGAGACAGAAGTCGTGAACGCGACAAAAAGGAGTATTCCGCCAGAGGGTATGATTTTCCTGTATTCATTGATTTTCATGATTATTCTAGTCACGAAAAAGATTTTGCGAAGAGGGGCAAGGAAGGCGAGTCACTTCGAAGGACGAAACGCAAGAATCCAATTGTTTGGATGGAAGTCGTTGCGAAGCAAAAAGTTGCGCCATATGCAGAGACCGCTCTTGGAAAAGTTGTGATTCTTTTGCGTAAAGATGTCGTGCCGAAAACAGCGGAGAACTTTCTCCAGCTTTGTACTCATAAAAAAGGTAAGATCTCATAGAAAACAAGTTTAAAGTCGTATTAGGATTCGGATATAAAGGCTGTATCTTCCACCGAATCATCCCCGGCTTTATGTGCCAAGGCGGCGATTTCACGAATCACAACGGAACCGGCGGAAAATCAATTTATGGGGAAAAATTCGAGGATGAAAATTTTAAGCTCAAGCATACAGGACCTGGCGTTCTCTCAATGGCTAACTCTGGCGAAAACACCAACGGAAGCCAGTTTTTCATGTGCACCGCGAAAACCCACTGGCTTGATAACAAGCACGTCGTTTTCGGGCATGTCCTTGAAGGTAAATCCTCATTTTCAACCAAATCCTTAACTTTCTCTCAGGCATGGATGTGGTCCGAATGATGGAAAAGGACGGATCCTCAAGTGGCTCAACAAAGCACTTGATCAAGATTAAAGACTGTGGCGAACTTGCCTAACTGTAACTGCCATTTTAGTTCATTCAAAAGTTGACTCAATCCACTTTAGCCGTCATTTATTTCCTCAATTAAACAGACTCCCAGATAAAAATTAATACTTTTTATTTGCTAGAATGTCGACTGTTGAGCGAAAGAGCAGGAGCTCGCATAGACCGGCGCCATATGCTTTGAATGTAAAAGTTAAAAATATTGAAAATCTGAAGGAAGCTCTAACTCAAAGAGAACCACGACTTCTGATTCGCAATATTCCAAAAGATTGCACACAGGTACAAACAACTCTAATTGGTTTTAAATAACAATTGAATTTCAGACGGACTTAATCCCATTGATTCCTGTACTACCGACGGAAATCAAGGCAATCGAGTTTCTGAAAAAGACAGACATGAGTCCCGCGGGAGCAGCCGTCGTTGTCCTTGCTTCATACGAAGGAATGAGCAAAGCTGCTTTAGCGGATGGACGAGAATTGAGAGGACACAATTTATGGGCAGTAAAGGATGTCGAGGGGATGCGCTCACTCAGGTAGATTCAAAACAGCAAACAAAAAGAGATCAATTTATCGTTAAATTTGAACTTGGTGACATAGAGGAGTCACCATCTAATGAGTCAAAAATAAGATTCAATTTTGACGACACGCAAGAGTGATATTAAAAAATAATTTAAGCTTGCTCCAGAAACTGGGGCATAAAAATGACTCTGCAGCAATTTCGAGAAAGCCTTCAACAAACTCTCCCGTGGAGCCCGTTGTGATCCCGGCGGAACTAATGCAGAAAGTGGACTTGTCCTTGCTAAACAATATCAAAGCCGCGCTGAGCGCTTTGTCTGGGTAGGACGTCGCACCTCGTTTGAGTTGAATTAGATTCATCTTTCCATTTAGAGAAAAAAAGCCATCGCCGGTTGATTCAATCAGACAGAGATCCGTAAAAGTCAGGAATTTACCAGATAGTGCGACTTACGATAGAATTTCACAGGTAAAAAGGTCATTTTCAAGCACTGATTCAGATAACTTTTTCAGGTATTTCTGGGCTGTGGGACAATCGAAAGCATCAGCGAGGGGAACTACAAAAACGAAGTTATCATTAAATTCACGTAAAGATAACAACAGGTCGATAGTTGTTTTCAACTCTAAAAATTAGAAATGCTGATGAGGCGGATCTCGCAGTGCGCTTTTACAACGGGCGACGAATGGACGGAAAACGACTCCAAGTTTTGTACAGAGATCGATAGTCCCCGCTTGAGAACATAATATTTGTCGAAGTATTTTTTTTCAAATGGGACAAATTGTTTAATTGATGGTTGGACTGAAAAATTCTCACGAACGAAAAAATGTTAAAAATATTGCTACTCAACTCCTGATACTTCACCACTTTTTCCATGATTGTGTATTTACTGATATTAGCCCCTTATACTGATACTTATCCATTTGACTGTACCTCCCCTTCATCAAACAGGGTCTTCTCAGAACCCTGTATATTTCCCTTTTGAGTAGCTATCTGTCAAACAGATTTAGCTACAATTTGGGATTGATAATTTCACGGAAACTCGCCCAGTTGGCCTTCCAGTTTGACGTTCTATTTTTACGAACTCCTGGTAATTCCCCGTTTAACCAAAAAATAAACATTTTAGAATGCATCTGAATGCTCTTGCTCAGCTACAATGTTGATTCTAAGATTCTTCAAGCTGCAGCGTGGATCTTACTTGGCTTATTCGTCACATGTGGTGTAATCTCCGATTGGGAGAACTGCCACGTGCCCGAGTCAAAGTGTTACTTCTTTCTGCTCATCCCTTCGCTCATTCCTATCTTTCTCGTTACACATCTGATATCGTGGATCGGGTTCCAACTGTACAAATATAATTAGACTAAATAGCGAGACGTTCGTTTAGCAAGGTCATTTATTTAGTCTGAATCGGTATGAAACTGAGTATATCCAAAAGTTGACCTCTACCTACGAAAAAATGACAGAAAACGGCGGGCGATTCGAGTTCAAGAAAGTTGAAGAACCGACTGAAAACACTGATGTAAGTGAAAAATTTATCACTTTCAATGAATATTTTTGATAAAATTCAATTTTAGAAATTTGAAAAAGTCCCTCTTCATCAAAACTATGACGATCAAAATTTCGACGACAACTTTGCCCTCTTTGAGGAAGAGATGGAAAAACGTCCGACTGTCTCTCAATTTATTTCTACTGTGACAAACTACACCAATCTCACCCAAACAGCAGCGGATCATGAAGCCAAAGAAAACGGCGAGGGTTCATCGCAGAAGATGGGAACTCTTGCTGGCGTTTATTTCCCGACAATTCAAAACATTTTCGGTGTAATTTTATTCCTCCGCTTTGCGTGGATTGTCGGCGTTGCCGGCGTCGGCCAGACATTTCTACTCGTTATTATTTGTTGCATGACAACAATGCTCACTGCCTTTTCTATGTCGGCGATCGCTACCAACGGAGTCGTACCAGCAGGTGGCGCCTATTTCATGATCTCGCGAGCTCTCGGTCCCGAGTTTGGTGGAGCTGTTGGGATTCTCTTCTACTTAGGAACCACATTCGGAAGCGCAATGTATATTCTTGGAGGAGTCGAGATCTTGATCAAGTACGCGTTCCACGACGCGCTGATTGGCTTCGTTGACGACGAGGATGAAAATCTGATGCACAACTATCGACTCTATGGAACCATATTTCTTGGCGGAATGGCCTCGCTCGTTTTTATCGGAGTCAAGTACGTCAACAAGGCCGCGTTCTTTCTCCTCGTGATCGTGCTCTTGTCGATTATGTCCATATTTGTCGGGCTTTTCAAAACTCTCGCTATGATTCCACCTGGCGTCGAGTCTCCACATTGCGAGACATGCATGTGCATGCTCGGCGATCATCTTCTGCACGCGACTGAGGATGGAATTTGCAATAAGACCTTCACTGACGATGATGGAGTAGTCCAACCATCTGACTATTGGAAAATCTACTGCACCGGTGAATTCACCACAAATGACACGACCTTTTCAAACTGTGATCAAAACTTCGCATCATACGAGATGAAGAAGCGAGTTGGTTTTCCTGGTTTTCGGAATGGAAACTTTTCTTCTAATTTGCGATCAATGTATCAGCATGAAGACGAGCTTCTCGTCGACAAGCACATGGCGCCAACGACGTTTTATGTCATCAATGAATCGAGCCCGATCACGCAAAACGAAGATTATCCAGGTTGGATCATGGCTGACGCTACTTCAAGTTTCACAGTTCTGCTTGGAATCTTCTTTCCTTCTGTGACTGGAATCATGGCGGGCTCTAATCGTTCTGGCGACTTAAAAGATGCGCAAGAGTCGATTCCAAAAGGAACGATCGCTGCCATTGCGACTACTTCAATGGTTTATATTTTGTGCACTTTTCTGTTTGGAGCAGCAATCGACCGCTTGCTTTTGCTCGACAAGTATGGAAATTCATTACAAGCAGGTGACGGTGGCAAGCTTGTTGCATCTATTCTCGTCTGGCCACATCCATACTTCATGGTCATCGGCGCGTTTCTTTCAACAATTGGTGCTGGGCTACAGTCGCTTACTGGCGCGCCTCGCTTATTACAAGCGATCGCGAAAGACAACGTTATTCCTTTCTTGTCCCTCTTCGCCGGCGGAAAAGCAAACGGAGAGCCAACGTGGGCGCTTCTTATGACAGCTCTCATCGCCGAAGGTGGCATTCTAATTGCCAATCTCGATCTTGTAGCGCCAATTCTTACAATGTTCTTTCTCATGTGCTACATGTTTGTAAACTTGGCTTGCGTGCTACAGATTTTACTCAGAACGCCGAGCTGGAGGCCGCGATTCAGATACTACCACTGGGCTGCATCTCTTCTTGGCATGATCATGTGTATTGTGCTGATGTTCATATGCTCTTGGATCTATGCTCTCGTCGCTCTTTCGCTTGCAGCTCTCGTCTACAAGTACATTGAGTACAAGGGAGCAGAGAAGGAATGGGGAGACGGTATGAAAGGTCTTCAAATGAGCTCAGCAAGATATGCTCTTCTGCGGCTGAATGAAGGCCCTCCGCATACGAAAAACTGGAGACCGCAGATCTTGACACTTGTAAAGCTGGATAGCGAATACAGGATTGCAAAAGATCAGCTGCTTGATTTCGTTACACAGTTGAAAGCTGGTAAAGGTAATGGTGGCTCAAAAAATATTGTATTTTTGAGAATTTAGCTAATATTTATAACGGGTGATTTGTTGGAGGCTTTAAGTAATTTTTCATTTCAGGTCTGGTCATGGTTTACTCGGTCGTTAATGGCGACTTCCTCGTGAATTTTGCGGAGAGTCAAGCAGCAGAGAACGTTCTCAAAAGAGCGCTCAAAGATCATCAAATCAAAGGATTTTCAAACGTTTTAATCGCCCAAAAAGTTGAAGAGGGCCTTTCAGCGCTCATCCAAACAGCTGGTCTGGGTGGATTGAGGTTTGTTCTTATATACTTCTCAGCCATTATTTGTTCAATTCAGACACAACACCGTTCTTTGCGGCTGGCCAGCTCACTGGAAGCAACAAGCTGAAAGTGGTTATCGCAATTTCCTCGCAATTGTTAGAGCAGCCGCTGCTGGTCACCATTCACTCCTTGTCCCGAAGAATATCCAGCTCTATCCGACAAAAGATGACGCTATCGAAGGAGGAACCATTGACGTCTGGTGGATCGTTCACGATGGAGGCTTGTTAACTCTTCTTCCTCATTTACTCCAACAGCATCGAGGTACGAATCTTTGTCAAAAGAGCTTCTCAAATCCTTTTTTTAGTTTGGAAGAACTGTAGAACGCGAGTCTATACAGTAGCGCAAGCAGAAGACAATTCCATCAAAATGAAGCAGCAGCTCCAACAGCATTTGTATCAATTGAGAATCGAGGCGGAAGTTCGTGTTGTCGAGCTTGAATCTGCGGATGTCTCTGCTTATGCTTATGAAAGGTTGACAAAAATAAGTAGCAAAAAGCTTTAAATCATCGTAGAACGCTGATAATGGAACAAAGAAATCATCTTATTCATACTCTTCGTGAGAACAAGAAAAAATCAAAGATCCGTACGTCAATATTTTGTTTGCTCTTTAAAAAAATCTTTTTAGAGCAAATTCAAGCAGTTAACGGAATCCATCCTCAACCTGCAAAGCCTGACGTTCCAATGACCTGGTCCGCGGAACAGGGCAAGCCTCCTCCAGAGGCCAAAATAGAAGAAGTTCAGAATCTCAGCCAAATGTTCGAAATGAAGCCAGATCAGCCCAATCTCAGACGAATGCACAATGCTGTCAGGTAAGAAAAAAAAACTCAGAAGCTCTTTTTACATCTTCTTAGGCTAAACGAAGTTATCGTTACCGAGTCACATGATGCCAAACTAGTCATTTTGAACCTACCAGGACCACCAAAGAAGAATCCGTCTGACGTCGATGGACCAAACAAGTAATTTATTTAATCTAACTAACTTAATTATATATAAAATAACAATTATAGACGCCAAGAAATTGCCAATAGGTATGAATCGCGTAAAATTGCATTTTCAGCACTTGTAGTTTAAATGTCACAATTGCATGAATGTTTATTTTTAAGATCAAAAAGTCATCATTTTGTATTTTTATTCAAGCTCAAAATCATCAAATTTGAGTTTTCTTCTTCAAAATCGTCAATATCTGTTCAGGGAACGAAACTACATGGAATTCCTTGAAGTCCTGACTGAAGGCCTTGACCGAGTCCTCATGGTTCGTGGAGGTGGCCGCGAGGTCGTCACAATTTATAATTGAAAATATGAAAAAAAAGTATGTCTATCCTTGCCGAATATTCATTTTCTTCTTTTACCAACCGGTATAAGTTATACCGTATAACTGATTAGTGATTAATTTCTGTTTCGTTATCTTCCATTTATTACTCAAAATGTGCAATTATATAAAAGAAATCAAAGCCAAAAATGGAAAATTCTTCAAACCATTTTTCCTCTCGCCATATTTTAAATATAATCTCCACGCTGACCCGTCTGTCTAATTTTCTTCCTGCGTGTGCCTGAATATGACCGTTCTTTATTGTCCTAACTCGAACACCGAACTCTTGCAAAATATAAAAAAAATGATTCTATACTGTGGTGTTAGTGCAAGGCCTCTTAGCTTCCAGTTCATTTAAAATTGAAAATAAATATTTAAATAATAACAAAAATAGTTAAAATTTAAGATGAACATCTGAAATTAGCTTCCTTTTGGTTTTGCAAGAAAGAATTAAATTCTGCATTTTGAATTTAAGATTTTATTAACGCTCAGTGTGTTAGACAGAATGAACTTGATGTTGTTGTTTTTTCACAAAGCGTAGAGTTTCATAAGTTCAGTTTTAACACGCGAAGCTTTCAACGTCGTTTTTCGGCACACAGTGATTACGATTTACGCAACATGAGCACACAAAATAGAACTCGTTAAAAATGAAGCAAATGCCCAATATACGCAAGACAAGCCAATCAGATTCGCATATGGGCTGCTCAGCAGCGCCATCAATAATCTGACCGGCCAATAAGAAAAGCGTTCGAGCAGAGGCTCAAATACGAGCGAAAATAAGAATTTAGCAGTAAGAATTTAATAATTTATATCATTCTAACGAAACTTAAAGAATACAGATAGAAAAAAGATCTTGAATTTTTTAGAGAAGGGACGTTGTAGCTTTTTGATTGTCGTTTTATTTTGATGTTTCCAAACTTATTACTTATCTTTCTTTTTTGAATTTTTGTTGTTAAAGGAAAACTTTTAAGAGCAGGAACTAGCCGGAGTGTTTGTATTTACAAAGTAAAGTTTGAATTAAAATTGTTTATATATAAAAGTATATCGAGAATATTATATACCGTTATATACAGCTGGCCCTGTACTGATAAGGTAACTCCAGTAGCCATTATGCGTGTTGATATTTGATATAATATAATAAATAGAAAGGATAAAGAGTTAACAAAGATTTCTTTCGTTTTGGGCATTTTGGGTTCAACATGCGTCTGGGCGTTTTTTTTAGTTTTTGGGTGGGTTCTTGGTTATTTCATTTCCAAATCGAACTGTAATAAACTTGTTAACTTTTGACCAGAATTTTTGGGGGGGGGGGGGTTGTCATCGCTTCTTATCGCGACAGTATTTACTCTTGAGCGCCATCTTGCCAGCGAAAAAGAGCGTTTTTTATGCAGCTGAAGATATTTTTTTGTCAATTTACGAATAATTTTCGGATAGGCGGGTAAATGCCTAGAACACAAGAATTGAAAGCGATTTACATTTCTATAAGCTGGAGCTGGCCATAGCAGTTCAGTAACTACAGTTAAGTTCAGTAATTATTCGTAGGGTTGAAATATGCGACGGAGTGTGAGTTTGCAAATCACACAGTTACTTGTATTGGGCTTGTTTCGGTCGAATTTGGGCATTTTACTCTTTAGCACCAGTGCGTATGCCGTCGGCGACTGTCGGGAAGAGACGTTCCTCGGTCACTAGCTGCTCGTTCGGGTTAAGGCCCGGTACTTAATTGAGGAGTTAAGAAAGGGTTAAAACATGTGCAGGAAGTTTGGATGAAACAACTTGTCCTAGCTCAGAATGGCTCACCACTACCGCTGTGGAGAGGCACAACGGCTTGAATTGGCCAGCCTCGATTACCCGCAGTGGTTACAGGAGTGTAGCTCAGCAGCTGAAATAATTCACAGTTAGAATAGTTCTTTTGAAAAATAGCTTACCTGTCCATCTGGTTGCGGAGAAGCAAAAAGCGCAAGTTCTTTAAGATCCTTGTTGCCAACAGCGTGAAAGATGTTCTGCTGCATTTGGAACGTTTGGTGGTTGAGTACAGTCGGCCACGGGTGCGACGCTGAAATAAATTTATTATACACCGGCAGATTGATTAAAAGAATGATCATCCTCCTTTCTGTCTTTTTTGCAAATGTTAATTTTGCTCAAAGATCACGTGGAAGATGGCCTGCGAACGAACGTGACTAAAGAGCCCGTTGAATGCGAGATGGAATTATTCTGCGTTATATTTTTCAATATTAAAATAGATTTTCTCCAAAAGTAGCTGTTTATCGACTTTTCAACTTACCGGCAAACCGCATCGTTGCGGCGGAAACTGGCGTCCTTATAGCTGAACTATCTGGAGCTTCTGTTTTCGTCGTAATGCGTGGAGATTGCAACGGTGACTGGTCTGAAATTGACTGTTATATTTTGTTTGGGAAATCGCTTGTTGGTTGTGTCTCGATTTTCGAAATGATTAATTTGATTATTTGTGACTTGCGGGCAGTGTTCCGAAATATTCAAAAAATAACGTGAGCGTGAGTGAGCGTGAGCAGGAGACCCAAATTTTTGAAGGTCGTGAGTGAGCGTGAGCAGTTTCTGTCAAATTTAAGGTCTGGTGAGTGAG
>Ga0115008_10000668_pt1 | contig 26476 bp, 30 predicted proteins | sample FraStrMetagenome_FD_87164 | JGI IMG/M metagenome (GOLD analysis project Ga0115008, IMG submission 87164) | Marine eukaryotic phytoplankton communities from Arctic Ocean - Fram Strait ARC3M Metagenome | ecosystem: Environmental > Aquatic > Marine > Oceanic | place: Fram Strait | collected... | reverse complement strand
TAAATCTAAGTCTAATTCTCCTGCTGTTTCTTCGGCAATTTCTCTAGCCAATCTCCCTAATTTACCATCCAACATTCCTGTAATGTGATCATGCATTTCATCCGCATTAGGAATATTCATACCTTCATTACCAGAAGCATCCGAAGAATTAAAAATATTATGCATATCTTTAATAGTATCTTCTAATTTTGTTTTAAATTCATCATTATTAATTGCTTCGAATAATTTTGCTGTATCACCGAATGATTTTTCGTCTTTAATATCACTAACTAATGTAAATAAAAGTAATTGAAGATATTTCCAAATAGTTTCTTTTGTTTTATCACTAATATCAGATTTCCATATATAGTTAAAATCTATACCTGGCAATAAGTATAGAGGTTCATTTTTATCAAATAATTCAGAATTTTGATATAGAATATCAAAAAATTTCTCAGGGTATACAGATTTACAATATTGAAATAAATAATTAGTACTGGTAAGTTCCTCATCATCAGTATATGTAATAATATTTGTTAAATGTTCATCTAAGTCATCGGCAAATTCTGGGAAAGTATTTAAAATATCTTTTGTAAAATCAACTATTATTTTTGAAAACTTTTCATTTTCAGAATCATTGTTTTCAGTGGTATTTTTTTCTTGCTCTTGTTCAAATTCAGACATTTATAAAAATACATAGTTAATTACTTTTAAATTAAACTAGTTATTATAATATAAATTTGATAATTTTGTTATATTCTGCATATATTTAATGGTTTTTTCTCTATTCTCATCTTGATCAAACGCTAATTTTATTGTAGTTCTTAATTTATTAATTGTATCTAATGTTTCCGATGAACCTGGAGCTGATTGTAAATCTTCAGAATAATCTTTATTTAAAAAATACTCAATTTCGCCATCTTCAATTTCTTTATTATATTTTAAAGAAATAAATTTATACCAAACATCAATTATGGCTCTAGGTTTTCCATACATGACTGTTTTCATAAATGTAGATAATACAATTACATCTTTTTCACCTGGAAAAATTTGTGAAATATCTTCTATAAATTCAGTTAATTGTTTATTAAATGTTTTTAATATAATAGCTGTATTTGCCATATACTTTAATATTATGTAATTTTTTTATATATAAATCACATTAAATATAAATAAATGTAATTTATCTTGTATTATATTTTTGTTGTGGTACCATTTTACTAACATCTGCTTCTCTTTGAGCCATTATTTTATCCATTGTCATACCATCATTGCCTATTGTATTTGATACAGCCTTGTCTTCTGGTGTGTTTATTGAATCTCCATAATCAGGAGTTGCGTAATTATACATTTGTCTAGTACCTCCATTACCCTTTGCTGATAGGTCGTCATCTGTCATATCCCAAAAACTAAAATTATCACTTGCAACACCAAAATTAGCTTCTCCTAAAGAAAATGCTAAAGGTTCGCCGTTATTCATTGTGGCCTGACTATTTAATTGTTCTTGTTTGGGCTGAAAATGTCTTATTATATCATCCCCCATAATTGTTTGGTGTCCATTATTAATTAATAATAAGCATGGAACAGCTGTTACACTGGGTGGCATTGTAATTTGTTGTCCATTCTCTAATACAATTTGGGTAGTACCATTAGGATGTCTTGATCTTTTATCAACACAAATATAATACAATTCTTCTTTTAATTGGGTTTTTGTTAGTTCTGTTAAAACTTTTTTACTATTTTCACAATAATTGCTGTAAAATACTATATTATTCATATTAATTATTAAAAATAATATATTCATCTAAATTTAACTAAAAAAATCAATTAAAATCTTGAATTAAAAAAAAATTGAATTAAACAAAAATTATTATATTTAATTAAAATATAAGATGTCAACACCGTTAATTAGTGACCAACATGAATTAAAAAATGTTCTTCAATTTACATTGAGTAATGTAAATTACAGTATGGCTAATGCAATAAGAAGAACAATTATGGCTGATATACCATGCTTTGTATTTAAAACAACACCTTATTCTGAAAGTATGTGTGATATTACTATAAATACTACTAAATTTAACAATGAAATAATTAAACAAAGACTCAGTTGTATCCCGATACATTTAAAAGACACTTCTTTAGATGTATCCAATTATACACTAGTATTAAATGTAAAAAATGATACTAATGATATGATGTATGTTACAACAGAACACTTCCAAATTTATGATGAAGAATTAAAAAAATATATTAATGAAAGCAATGTTAAAAAAATTTTTCCAGCTGATCCTATTTCTAATAGGTATATTGAATTTCTTAGATTAAAACCATCAATTTCAAATGAATTAGAAGGTGAAGCAATTAATTTAAAATGTAAATTTAGCATAGCAACCGCAAAAGATAATGGAATGTATAATGTTGTATCTACATGTGCTTATGGAAATACAATCGATATTGATGAATCTGATAAACACTGGGAAAAAAAAGAAAAGGAATTAAAGAAAAATGAAATAGATTCAGCTCAAATAGCAGTAGAGAAAAAAAATTGGGCATTATTAGATTCCCAAAGATATAGTTTACCAAATAGCTTTGATTTTAAAATTGAGAGTATTGGAGTTTTTGATAATAAAGAATTACTAAAAAAATCGGGTGAAATACTGATAAATAATCTTAAAACACTAGATTTTGAATCAAAAAATGTTCAAATTGCCGATTCTAAAACTACAATAGCTAATTCTTTTGATATTACTTTTATTGATCAAGATTATACATTAGGAAAAGTATTGGAATATTATCTATTTAAAAACTATTTTGAAAATGAGGACGAAAAAAAATTAACATATTGTGGTTTCAATAAAGATCATCCACATAATAACGAAATTATTATTCGATTAGGTTTCATCGAAGAAACAGATCCTAGTAAGATAAAACCTCTTTTTAGTCATGTAATTGAAGAAATAATTGAACATTTAAATATGATCTTAGAACAAATTAAATAAAATATTATTTAAAATATGAATTGTAAATAATATTATTATATTTATTTTTTTCTACTTATACCTGAGCAGCAAATGTTTCAATATTTTTATTTCTTAAATTATAATTTAATACATACATTTGCTGAGATGGATGTAAATCATTGAAATACTGGATAACTACTGGCATTGTTACATATTTATTTTGCTCTTTTAATTCTGTTAAATATTTTTGATGAATATTAAACATATGAATTCTAAATTCAAAAGGCCATTCTTTCAGCGGCTTAGCTTTTTTCATATAACAATTTACATAATTTTGATATAATGTTTTTGTATATAAATGAAGATTTTGTCTAAAAAAAGAAAAAATCTTTCTATCATGTGGATAATATCTCAGATATTTATCTACTGTTTTTGCTTTTCTTACATCCAAATATATATATTGAATTTTACAATGATTTCCTTTTAAATCATGAATTTCTTTATGATTAGGATTTCTAAGTTTCATAAATTCACCTGTTTCACTATTCTTATACACAACTCCCATGATATCGTATTTTGTGTTAATTGAACTATATGACTCATTTAACATATCCCATTCTGTTGTATTTGTCTTGCTAAATTCAGAATAAACATTTGGAAATAGAATCTTTGTATTTTCCGACAGTAATTTTCGTATTTCATTAAATTTTGATTTATTTGAAAATAAATCAGTTACCATAATTTTATCATTATCATTAATAATTTCATAAGCTGTAATAAAATACAAATTATCTTCCTTAATTGGTTTTACTATGCGATTTTTGATATTCTGCATTACAAAACTATAGCTATACTCGGTAGGCAATAAGTCAAACTTAAAATTTACTTTTTCACAAACATTATTAAACATATCATAAAAGGATGGTAATTCATCTTCACCTTGATAAAATTTACATTTACCCCCAAATGATCCTCTTGTTGATATATGCCACTCATCGTTATCATAAAATAAATTAATCATAGTTCCTTCAATAAATTCTTCAGCGATAATATTCTCGGTAAGTGAATCCTGAAATTGCTTAAAAGTTAAAGATTTAGGTGGTGAATAACAAATCATATTATTACTATTTAAATTAAAAATTGATGAACGAAATAAACCATAACTATTATATTCCTCATTTGTTAATTTTTGTTTATTGTATTGTATCAATTTATATTGAGCACTAGATAATTCTGTATTTTTTCTAATAATTTTTTCATCTTCTTCATTTAATAATACATTTTTTTGTATTTTTTTTGTTAAATATTTAGTACTCATTAACAATAATTAAATTTTTGTTCTTAAATCAGTTTTAGTATAAAATAAAAATTTCTACTATAAATATAAGATAGACTATGTCAGAAATTAAAAATGAATTATATTTACAATTAAATGATATCATTAAAGTAGATTCACCTTCAAATGAAAAGCTACATGAACAAACATTCATTATTCAATATATTGATAAATCAAAAATAAAAATAATAAACATCGAAAGTTTTGATGAAACAATTCTCTTTTTAAATAATAAAATTATAGATGATAATACAATTGAAAAAATTTATTTAATAAGTAGAGATGAAAATACATCATACGCACTACAAAACAATTTTATAATTGAAAAATGGATAAATATACATTTTTCTGGTAATTTACCTGTTAATGAATCTGGAGTTACCGGAGAAATTATTAATTTAGAAGAAGATATGATCGAAGTTAAATTATATCCATCAGAAGAAATTATTTATATTGACTTTGCATACAAGGGAATACCAGAAAATTTAAATATTGATAAAATTGAAATCACAGAAAAACCCGATGCTCTTAAACAAACTGAAGAAATAGAACTACAGGAAGAAAAAGAAAAAGAAATTTCGGAAGAATCTACATCTAAAGATGAAAATGAACTTATTGCTGATGGTGAACTATTATTAAGTGAACAACAACAACCAGATGAAGATATTCATCAACAATTAACAGATGAATTACTCGAAGCCAATGAAATTGAAATAGGTGATGATTTACAAGAAGTAGAACAAGTTGTAGAAAAAGATGAAAGCGAACAAAGATATGGAATAAATATACAAAAAAATGACTTATTAGATGAACTATTATCTGAAATTCCTACCTCTAATCGTACATCAATTGTTATGAACAATATTCATAAAATGATAGAAAGATATACACAATTGAGAAATAAATTTTCTACATTTGATAATCTAGGGAATGCTTATATGCCTAAAATTAAAACAGCTGTACATAAACCGTTAATTCATAATTTAACCAATATGAAACAATCGCTTTTTTGGATTAAACCAGTTGTAAAGAATTTAAAATATGTTTATAATATTCAAAATGCTGAATACACAGACGATTTAATCAATAAAGATTTGTCTGAATCTTTACAAGATTATGAAAAAATATCAGAAGATTTAAAACAAAATAATTTAAATAATAATCAAAATAAATATGAAAATTATAATTATAAACTTTATCAATTATCTAAACCATATGATGATACTAATGAAGATGAAACAATAATACAATCAATAAAAACAATGTCAAATATAGATTGTATTGTAGATAATATGGATGATTTCTATAGTTCAACAATATATAAAGAAGAACAAATAAATAGAAAAAAATTTTTAATACAAAGATATACTAGTAGTAGTAAAGAAAATTACAAAGATAATTTACAATTAAAATCATTTGTAATTTTACCATTTGAATATTATTTTTACAGTAAAATAAATCTACCAGGATCAAATATATTATTAAAAAGTAATCTAGAAATGAAACATTACTATAACTTTGATATTTTAAACAATAAACATAAATTTAAATCATTATTGGTTAATGAAAATAATGAAAAAGACATATTAACTAACTTTTTCAATAATATTATTGAACTTAATCATGATTCTATAGATGATATTAATAAATATGATAATTATTTACAAAAAATTATTCCAAAAACAAAAGATATATTTAATAAACTTAAAAAATTTATTACCGGAAAATTAAGTGTTTATAATGTGTTATCTTATCTTGAACCATTTCTAATTTATGACGATGACTTGACCTACATGCAGTATAAAGAAATTGTTTCTTTTATAAAAGAAAAAAATAGTTTATTTATTCAAAAATATATTAAAAGTGAAGAATATTTCAAAAAAATAAATGATTCTAATCAAAATAATACTCAATCGTTAAAAAAAGATGTATTTTTTAATTTATTAATTAATGAAAAACATCCCATAGAAAGTGATAAAAATTTACACGATATAATAAAGACAGTTTACGAAATAGGTGATAATGATTTAAAAATTACATCTTCTGAATTTTTAAAATATTTATATACATATGATTCTTTACAATTATATAATATTTGTTTAACATTAGCATCTATTCATTTACTTGATACAATTGATATAAATAAAGAAATAGAAGATAAGAGTAAATTATATACAGAAAAAGTAAATAAAGAAAAAACAAATAATACTTGTGGACAATTCTTCTTATCTAAAAAATATATTGAACAAGATGAATTACAAGATGATAACAATAAAGAAATATTTTTTGATAAAAGATATGATTTAGATGAGAGAAAAGTAGAAGAAGGTAATTACGCTGTTTTAAAAGAAGAAGATAAATCCGAAATCTATTATAAACGAATTAATAATAAATGGGAATTAGATAATAATATTAAAGGTGTTGAATCAGAACAAGCTATATTCTGTAATATTCAAGATAAATGCTTTCAGGTTAGAAGAGACTGTAATGATTTAAGTCTGTCTGAATCAGAATTAAAACAAAAAACATTAGAACATATCTTAAATGAATTTGATAGTAAATATGAAATATCTATACAGGAAAAAACCAAATATTTAATGACACAATTAAATTACTTAACGAATATAGCCAAAAAACAGCGAGAATTACAAAAAATAAAGTTATATAAAAATGATAGAGAGCAATTTAATATAGGTATTCACATAGATGAAGATGAAATAAATAGTAAAAAAAGCCCAATTATTCCTATTCGTGACTATGTGTTAGGAATAACCGATTTTATTAAAAAACAATATAGTATAATTAAATTTGTTAAGAAATATACAAGAGACCCAGTTTCTGATGAAAGTCCTTATTGGTTATACTGTAGAGAATCTAATCTAAAATTACTTCCGTCATTTCATTATTCATTAGCAAAAACATTTGTAGAAAATAAAGATTATTTATATGAATTAAATAAAATATGTAATGAAAGAGGTAAATTAAGTGATGATGGAAATTCATATGTAGATGAACATAGTGGTGATACGATTAAATATAGAGAATTTAATGATGATGAGGGTTATGATGAAAAAGGTTTTAAAATTGTTAGTAAAGAAGTCATGGAAAAAGAAGTAACTATTACAACAGAAGAAACTACAAAATTATATGAAGATGCTGAGTCTAAAATGATAATTAATATAGTAGTTTCAATGAGTAATTTTCTCTCTATAAAATTAAATCATCAATATGAATTTATTGTTAGAAATGTTTTAAGTCTGCATGAAAAAAAATTACCATCTAAATCTGTGTATGATGAACAGGCAAAAAAATTAATCGCAAAAGGTAAAAAAATTCAAAGTTATAATGATCTTAAAAATTATTCCCTTTTAATAAATACTTTGGCCTTTATACATGTTGCTATCCAAACTTCAATTCCACCTATCAAAACAAAAAAAAGTCATCCAGGAAAATGTATTAAATCATTCGATGGATTTCCACTAGAATTATCAGGAACATATGATGGTTTAAAATATATTTCCTGCGTAGCTAATAGTATTAAAAAGAAAATAGAACCTTGGAATACTATTCAAAAGGTGAAGGAAGATATTTTACTAGGGAAATTAAAAATGATTATTGAAAAAGATGTAATTACGAATCCAATAATAAAAGAATTATTTGATATTAAAAATAATTATATTACTACAAATGGATTAGATGATATTCCAGATGAATTAAATGTCGCAAATTGGCATACATTTTTACCACCATTAGTAAAAACAAAAATAACACATCTACAACCGGTTACATCAAGTGTAATAGACTCTTTATTAGCTGATATTAAAAAGGGTTCTCATGAACAACATAATAAAATAAATATGTTAAAATCTAAAATAATGTATTATTCACACGCAATTATATCTGAAATCGATAATATTGTATCAAATCCAAATAATATGGTTTCCGTAAAAACTATAGATGAATCTTTTAATTTTAAATACTGCTGTGTTGAAACAAATACGCAATCTGTATTAGATTATTTTATAGAACAAAATAAGTTAATAAAGGCATACAATAATTATATTATTGATTATAACAATATTGTTATAGACTCTGTTGAAATTCCTCAAGCACCTATATTTTTACATGACAATACAACTAAATTAAAATATCCTAAAATAACAGATGATTACGAAGAAGAAACTATTTACAAAGTTTTTATTAAATACTGTAATTTTAATGATATAAAACCTATTCCAAAAATGTTTCACCATGTATGTTTAACTAAACCAAGTTCTTATAGTAAAAATGAAGATATTAACACAAATATAAAGGCAATGAAGTCTGAAGGTAAAATATACACAACAGAAACTTTAAATGAATTATTAAAAGCTATAGGTTATAACAATGTAACTAATAGTTATATTGAAAGTGTATTTTCTGAAATAACAAAAATTCGCTCATTTTTAACAAACATGACAAATGATCCAATACTTGACGAAAATTTTAATGATATTATATTAAATGGATTAGACACTTTTGAATTATCTGATGATAGTAATAGCCTAGGTATAAAGACCATAAATGACGCAATTTATGAGAAAAACAATATATTAAAGAATGAAATAGTAAATTTTTTAACTCAAAATTCTAAAGATGATATCAAGCATATAATTAAATTTATTACAAACTATAATGATTGGAAAGGTATATCTCATAAAAATGGTGTTACAAATTCAATAGATGATACTTCTCATAAAATAATTAATTTTACCAAAAATCTTTCATTTTTACTTATAGAAACAATACCTAATATGATAATTAATAATCAAAACATACATAACAGTGTTCCAAAACATTGGAATTTATCTGATAATGACAATAGTAAAATAAAAGACTATATATCGGATTATTTTAATAATTTTTCAAAATATTATCATTCTGATATAGTAGAATTAATAAGAAAAATTGAACAAAAATGCATTAATACATATATATTTCAATCGTTATTACCATGTAAATCTGATATTGTAATAAATAATGATAAAACAATTAAATCAATATTAAATTGTGAAACATGTAAGTTAATACACCAATACTGTTTTTACAGTATAATTAAACAATTTATATTATTATCTGAAGAAGATTATGTAGAAAAAACGAAGGATAATTTTATTCAAGATTTTGTAGAAAATAATGAAAATATAGATGAAATACTGATGGGTAATAAAATTAGTTTACAAGAAGAAATATGTTCTTTATTAGTAACTACTATTAATGTATTTATAAATTATAAAGATATTGTAAATGTAACATATGATGATATAATGCATACTGTAAATAAAGCAAAGGAAAAAGAAAAAAGAGATTTTACTGATGTCAAATTAAAACAATTAAGTGATGAAGCTAGAAAAGTTAATTTTAAAAAGAAATTATTACAATTAGATGAATGGAATCTAGGAAATCAAAAAGGATTAACTAGTTATGTAAAAGATTGGAAGGATACTGGGGAAGCCTCTAATTTTATGGATATGAATATTTATGATAATGCTGAGATGGTTGATAATCCATTTATAGAAAGAGAAATACAAAATGTTGAAAATGATGTTGACATTTATCAACAGGACGAGGATAGAGAAAATTATAGTATGACACATTTAGCCGAAGATGATGATTATGGAGAAAATGATGGGGATGAAGGATTTTAATAATTTATTATTATATATAAAAATAATGTTAAAAAGAAATTTGATTAGACATCATAAAGTATCATTTGCTATAATTTTATTTATATTATCATTAACCGTTATACATACCACCAAACCAAATTTTTTATATAAAAAAGACGATACATTTAGAGAATTTGGTTTAGGATATTTAAAAAAAACAGTATTGCCCATTTGGTTAATTGTCATTATAACTGCTATATTATGTTATTTATCTGTTTTATATTATTTAAGTTATCCTAGTATGGTGTATTAATAAATTTTAGTTAATATTAATTAAAATTTATTACCAATAATTATACCATTGTTTCTTTTCATCTTGATATAATACATTGTTAGGAATATATATTGTATTTCCTCTAGGTCCTAATGCCAAAGCAACATCATTATGATTAATATTATTTTGATCTTTTATATATTCTCTAGCCCCAACTCTAACATATGGTTCTTTTAACTTATTATCTAGATCACTTTTTTCAAACATAAATAAACTAATAACTATTACGAAAAATAAAACAAAAAACAATTGCTTTATTATTTTTTTCATTTATAATAAGTTAATATTTTATTCGTCATGTACATAAACCTTTTTATTTTCTTCTTTTTCATCCTTAGCATTATTTATTTGTTCTTGATGTGTATTTTCCATATCATTTGCTGATTGCTGACATTCCACATTAGCTATATTATTAAAACTTACTGAAATAGTAAATGCTCCTGCCAAACAAAACCATACAAATTCAGCTACTATATCCTTCATATGAACTATTTTATTTAATGCACCCTTATGTTCATAAGCTGTACTTCTAAACAACGGTTTTAATTTATCCCAAAATTGATCAAAATTATCAGGTGTAATCTCGTTTATTAATAATTCAGGTGATTTATAAATATCTTCTCTTATATCTAATAACATCTTATCGTTTCGCTTTTTTAATATATTTTCATCTTCTAATATATCATTAACTAATAAATTTTTAACACCAGCAACACTAGCAATAGCATACCCAAATGTATTCGAAAAAGGTCCTTTCCATCCTGGAAAAATAATTAAACAAACATATAATAAACAGAAAATAAATAACCAGGGTATAACTGTAAAATAAAGTGCTGTAGTATGAGGTATACTTCCGCATCTGTCTTGTAAGTTAGCACTATTTACAGAGTATTGTATTATTATTATTAATAAAAAATATATTATAGTAAATATTTTTTCACTAGGTGTACCAGCCAAAACAAATCTTATTATAGAATAAAAAAATGTAATTAAAACAAAGCTTAATATTGTTGCTGTTGTATTATCCATGTATAATTAATGTATATAATTTATTTTTTAATTATAAAACTAAATGGATAAACCCAAATTAATTGAACCAGGAATGAAATATTTTATAAAGGAATCTTTAAAAAATTGTAACAATTTTAGAAATAACTATAATAATTATGTGATTAACTTAATTTTACTTTTTGTATTTTTATTAATTTTAGGAATGTTTTTATATATACGATATAAAGGCAAAATAACACCATTGGAAAAAGAAAATAAATTAAATCAACAAAAGCATTATGTTTTATCTAAAATAAGACAATTACAAGATGTTAAACGGCAAAAAAGTCAAGAATTAGTAACTAATTTACCTAAATTTGATGAATATGATTATAATAAGAATAATAAATATTATGTATAAATTATATAATGAATGATATTGATGTTGTAAATGCTGTTGACCAGTTTTATAAATTAAAAAGCGAATATGAAAAATCTATTTATAATGATAAAATGAAAATAATTAATAATAATATACTTTCCAAGGAAGATAAACTAAAAAAATATAAATTAATTAAACCTAAATGTATAAATTGTAAAAAAGATGTAGGAACTATCTTTACAACTAACAATAATAAATTATCAGCAAAATGTGGTGCTACTAAATCTATATTTAACAAAAATTTTACACCATGTCCTCTAGATATTTTAATTGAAAAAGGTAATATTAATTTATTACCAAGCATTATTAATGAATTTCATAAAGAAAAGGAAACTGACAAAGATGAAATTATAAAAACAAAATTAAATTATTTCTTTAATTTTGAAAATGAAGACAATACAATTCAAAATTTTAAAGAATTGAAAAAAAATTATTTAGAAGATATGGAAACATATGCTGATTATTTATCTGAATTTAATGATACTGTTAATAATAGTGAAAACCAAAAAGAAATAGATAAAACTATTTTAGATATTAACGCGTCAAAAGAATTAATAAAAGAAATGATAAAAGAATATAAACAGGGAGGCAATGATCACTTATTAAAAGATACTGTAACGGAATATATAGATGTATTACAAAGTTTAATCAATAAATACAATACATTAAAATATAATTATTATACAATTGAAACAAATAAAGATAAAGATAAAGGAGATACACATACCTTACAAAAAAAAATATATACTACAAAAGATGTTGAGATTACGATTGACGCAACATATAAAATTATATCAAATAAAAAATAAATATAATATATATATTAAATGAAATTTCTTAGTTTGCCTATTTTTATTATAAGTTTAGCTGTAGGATTGTTTTTTGTATATATTACCAATCCTGATCCTAAAATAATAATTGTTTATCCTACACCAAATAATATAGATAAAATTCAATATGTTGACAAAGCTGATAATTGTTTTACATATTCTACTGAAAAAGTAAAATGCCCAAATGATGATTCTATGATAAAAGAAATTCCTGTTCAGTATTAAAATATTGATTATATATATATAAAATGAACATTAGAAGATTGTTATATTCAGAATATAGTGATGTTGTTATTTCTATCATATTAGGGTTTGGATTAGCAACTATGTTTAGAAAAATATGTAATGAAAGAAATTGTATAGTTTTTCAAGCACCAAAAAATGAAGATGTTGAAAAACAAATTTTTAGGCATAATAACAGTTGTTATAAATATAAACATAAATCGGAACAATGTAATGATAGTAAAAAAAAAGTCTTATTTGCGTAAATTACTATATAAACTTTACTTAATTTAGTTTATATAATGAATACTAGTTCACTTGAAAGTTTACCTACCGATCCCGCAATATCACAAACTACTACTGCTGTTTCGCAAATTTCAAATCAAGGTAATCCTAATATTACTCTTGAAACTAATGAAAAACAGGGTCTTCCAACCGAAATTATAAATTCTCAATTTGAAAAAGAACTACAAATGGCTGTTAATTCGGGAAATACATCGTTGCCATCTAGAGATATACCTAGTGATACAACACCTATCACACATGATAGTCAAACACAGCCTAATTATATTCCAAAATCTACTGTTGATCATGACTTTGTTCAAAATTATGAAAATTCTAATGATTTTCTAGAATATAAAGAAAAAGAATTAAATAGAGGAGATAACGCTGATTTTGTATATGAACAATTAAAAATTCCTATTTTAATCGCATTTATGTTTTTCATCTTTCAGCTACCATTTACAAGAGAATTCTTTTTAAAATATGCTCCTATGTTATTTAATACCGATGGAAATTATAATCTGTATGGTTACACATCAACCAGTATTTGTTTCGGTGTACTCTACTATGTAATTACATATGTTCTTGATTACTACTCTGATATTTGATTTTCTACTAAAACCGCGTTGGGCATCGGAGGTGCTGATGGTGATGATACCGGGGAATAATTTGATAAAAATTCTCTAAATCTCATTTGGGGAGATGGTGGAGGCGCTGTAGGTTGATTTATACTATTTCTTCTATTTATATTTCTAGTTAATCTTACTCTTGGTTCAGGTGATGGCGGAGGCGTATTTATAATACGATCAATCATAGCCAACTGAGTTACATTAGCTGAAGCATCTACTACATTTAATAGACTAGATTCAGTTGATACTTCTGTTGAATTATTTAATATATTTTCTAAATAACGACAATATTGTTCAGAAGTAGCTAATTGATCAACAATTTCATCCATATCTTCATCTAATGATTCTATTCTTGTTTTATCAGATAAACAATATCCCCCTAATATAAATCCAACACAACAACCTCCTGATGCGGCTACAGCTAATATATATTCATACATCTATATATATATTAACGATAATTTTGAAAAAGTTGAGGGACATAAACATAATCACTTGGTCTGTCTAAAACGCAGTGACATTTATTATTGAATTGATATGTACCATATCTATTACCTGCACAATTACAATATCTTAATTTTTTAGTATTTACATCATATACAGGAGTTTGAGAACAAAAATCACTTCCATAACCCATATTAATACATGTAGAATAAGATTCCTCCGGATTAGCTGGACTATAACCTTCAATACATGATGATGATATTTTTAATTTGTTTTTTTTATATTTAATTAAGTATATACAAAAATTGACATAACATACTATAAAAACTAGTAAAAAAAGAATAATTATTTTTGTTTTATTAACTGATTGGTACATATATTATTCTATTATAATTTTTTATAAAGCATTTGATTAATTAAACTTTTATATATTTTTTCATAACAATTTATGTTACCTATGTCTAAATAACTACATATTACATCAAATAAAACCCAATGTACATGATGTTCGTATTTTTTAAACAAATATTTGGTAACCTCCTTCATCATATATAAATAAATTTTTGATAAATAGCATTCTGCAATTTTAAAATTTAAATTATAGTCATAATTAGGATTTATGGTAGCATAAATAATATATTTATTATTCTTTTTTTTTAATTTAAATAATACAATATTGTATTCAATGTTATTTTCAATATAATAAGAACTTATACAATCATTTCGCAAATTTCTTTTATCTATATTAACTCCATATGCTTTCACGCATATCATATTTGTTATTTAATAATTATATTATGATTTAGTATTTAATTTAATTCAATTTTTTTTACGCTTAGTATATATATATTAATGTCCAATCTTGAAGAAAAAGAATTACAAATATTAAGAGATGCGGTTGATTTAGCTGAAAAAAGGACAGGTAAAAAAACAGTAAACGCTCCACAAATAAAGGAAATGATTATTATTGTTGAAAATTTTTTAAGATCAAAAAAATTAATATGTTATGGCGGTACTGCTATTAATAATATTTTACCAGTTCAAGATCAGTTTTATGATAAGTCTTTAGAAATTCCTGATTATGATTTCTTTAGTCCTAACGCATTAAAAGACGCAAAAGAATTAGCTAATATTTATTATAAAAGTGGTTTTACTGCCGTTGAAGCAAAGGCAGGTGTTCATTTTGGAACTTATAAAGTATTTGTTAATTATATTCCAGTTGCTGATATAACCTATCTTAACCCAAAATTATTTAAAAATATTTTTAAAGATTCTATTCGTGTTGATGGAATTTATTATTGTGCACCAAATTATTTAAGAATGTCTATGTTTTTAGAACTATCAAGACCTATGGGAGATGTAAGTCGTTGGGAAAAAGTATTAAAGCGATTAATGATCATGGATAAACATTATCCATTAAAAAGTAAATTCTGCAATAACATTGATTTTCAAAGACCTATGGATGATAAAGATGTTGAAGAAGAAGATATTATTTATAAAACTGTAAAAAAAACATTTATTAATCAAGGAGTTGTGTTCTTTGGTGGTTTTGCACATATGTTATATTCTCAATATATGCCTAAAAATTTAAGGAAAAAATTAAAAAATATTCCTGATTTTGATGTTTTATCAGAAGAACCTTATAAAACAGCTATTATGGTTAAAGAGAGATTAGGATACGAAGATATAAAAAATGTAAAAATTATAAAACACGATGGTTTAGGTGAAGTCATTTCCCCTCATTATGAAATTCGTATAGAAAAAGACACTCTCGCATTTATTTATCAACCCTTAGCATGTCATAGTTATAATTTAATTACTATTAATAATATGAAAATTAAAATAGCTACAATCGATACTATGTTAAGTTTTTATTTAGCATTTTTATATTCAAATCGTCCTTACTATGATACTGAACGAATTTTATGTATGTCTCAATTTTTATTTACCGTTCAGCAAAAAAATAGATTACAGCAAAAAGGGTTACTTAAACGGTTTAGTATCAATTGTTACGGTCAGCAAGAAACATTAGATGCTATAAGAGAACATAAAAGTAAAAAATTTGAAGAATTAAAAACAAAACGAAATAGTCAAGAATTTGAAAGTTGGTTTTTAAATTATAAACCTGGAGAGAAAAAAGAAACTACTAATAACAAAACTAGAAGAAAACCTACAAAAAATAAAACAAAAAAGAAAAAACAAAAAAATTAATATTTAATAATATTATATGAGTTCTAATATTATTAAAAAGATTTTACTTACTTCTGTTCTTTTTATAGCAATTGATTTTGTTTACTTAAAGTCTTTGAAACCTATGACTGAAAAAATGATTTACAGTATTCAAGGTTCAAACATGAGATTTGATTATGGTGGAGCAATTTTTGCATATGTTTGTATTATTGCTTTATTTAACTACTTTATTATCCATAAAAATGGATCAATAATGGACGCATTTTTATTAGGTTTATTAACTTATGGTATATTTGAAGGAACAAACCGTGCTATTTTTTCAAAATGGACTGTTCAATTTATGGCCATAGATACTTTATGGGGTGGTATATTATTTGCCACTGTATTATATTTATTTAGAATCCTCATAAAAAAACTTCCATAAATATTTTACCATTTTTATATCATTAGTACGATCTCTGTGATTTTGTTTTAATCGTATATTATAATGATTATCTTGAATAATTTGTTTAATACATAATTCTTTAATTTTATAATTATTTTGTGATTTTGTTCTATCCATAGTAAAAACCGGTAAATTTGTTTTATTAAATTTGTTTTTTAATAGTTTGCCTATTGAAACATCATCTATTTTACGATAATTTAACTTATCTTTATTTAATATTATATAAGTTACAACATCATTTGATAACCACATACCTGCACCACCAATTCCCCATCCAAACCTTAATCCAGCGTATAATCCCGTATCACTAAGATTATAATTCATTAATATTAACTTATCTAATATAAAAAAACTAGAAAGATTGGTTCTTAATATATGTTTATAATTATATGTAGTATTACAATATTCAAAGGCATATATAGTCTTTTGTAATATTCCGGGTATTAAATTTTCTTTAGTATTACTGACTATTATATCAGACTTATCTATATTTATATTTTGTGGTTTCTCTCCAAATAATAAAAATATCTTTATATAGGGCCACCTTTTTTTTGTATGTTTTATAAATTTAATCCAATATTCATTTATAAATTCATTATAACAAGTATCATTAGTTTCATTTGCTATTACCAACATTATTAATTCATAATATTCTTTCATTTTAGTAATATATATTCATATAAAAATAATTACATATATATATATCATGGGCGGAATAGTATGTAGAATGCGCATTAAACCTGTAAACGATGAAGGTATTATTTATGACAGTGATTCTGATAATGAAATAACTAATAATTTATTACCATCTGAAATAATGGAAAGAGAATATTTAAAAAAAACAGAAAAAAAAGAATATACAGGGGATATATTGTTACGACCATCTCAAATAATGAAAATAGAAAATGATAAAATAGCAAAATTAAGATCATCAAAAAATAGAGAATCTGAGACCGGAATAGCATAATTATAAGCACAAAAATACCGCAAGAATAATTATATTAACGATTATAAATAAAGCATAAAAATTTGTCATATATTTATGTTTATTTTTAGGTTTATAACTTCTTTTACTCATAATACATTATATTAGCATAATTAATTATACAAAAAAATATAATTAATTATGAGATTTTAATTTTAGCACCATATATTAATGGGAGCTGGATTATTACCAATATGTATTTATAAAAATAAATTATATTTTTTATTTGGAAAAGAAAATTATACTAATGATACTCCTGGATGGAGTGATTTTGGAGGAGGTAGAGAAAAAAATGAAACAGATATTGAAACCGCTAGTAGAGAAGGTGCGGAAGAATTAAATGGATTTTTTGGTGATACTGAAGATATTAAGAAGCTTATTCTCTCTAATAAAACAATTACAATTAATACTAATGGATATAAAACCTATATAACAAAAATAGGGTATGATATTAATCTTCCTGAATATTATAAAAGAAACTATAAATTCTTAGAGAGAAAGTTACCAGAAGTGGTTGAACAACATAATGGACTTCTAGAAAAAGATGAAATTAAATGGTTTTCATTTAATGAAATAAAAAAAAATATTCATAAATTTAGAAGTTTCTACAAAAATGTAGCCAAGAATATATTAAAGCAAAAAAAAATAATAAATCGAAAATACATCATAAAAACAAGAAAATATAAAAAACATAAAAAACATAGAAAAACTAATAAAAATTAAAATTAAATTGACTTAAAAATCATTGCTTGTTGATATATAAGAAATGATTAAAACAAGAATAGAAATTATTGTAGGATGTATGTTTTCTGGAAAATCAACTGAATTATTGCGTAGATGTAATAGATATAAGGCGATTGGTAAAAATATTTTGTTGATTAACCATTCGAATGATACACGAACAGAAAATAAAATTAAAACACATAATAATATTACTCAAGAAGCTGTTAAATTAAATAAATTATCCGAATTATTTAATGAACATTCTGAATTATTAAATGATGCTGATGTAATTGGTATAGATGAAGCTCAATTTTTCGATGATTTACATAATTTTGTAGAAAAAGCGGAATCTTATAATAAAATAATTATTATTTCAGGTTTAGATGGTGATTCTAATAGAAAACCTTTCGGTGAAATATTAATGTGTATTCCATTATGTGACGAAGTTGTTAAATTAACAGCAATGGATATGTTATGTCATGATGGAACTCCTGCTATATTTACTAAGAGAATAAGTGAAGATAAAGAACAAGTGTGTGTAGGTAGTAATGATAAATATTTAGCAGTATCTAGACAAAATTATCTAACATAATAGTATAATGGATTTATCCCCTTTAAATTTATACATAGGTCTAATTTTAATAGTCAAGATATTATTTCTTTTTAGAATGGTGCAATTAAGTTATTATCGTTTTTTTAAACCTAGAGATAAAAAACAAATTAAATATATTGAAGAAAAAAAAGAACAAATTGATTGGGTTTTCTTATCCTTAACATTTGGTTTAATGATTTATTTATTTAGATTAATAAATAAAAAACCAGTATCCATAAGTGGTCATACTAAATTTATATTATTTGCGTGTGGTTTTATTGGATTAATACATCAAGTCCAAGATAAATTTGAAATATAAAAATATGTATAAAATTTAATATATCATTGTTGTAGGTATGATAAATGATATATTAAAAAAACATGAGATGGAATTGTATAATAAAAAACATATATTTTATAATAATTCTAATAACGATACTTTGTTTATTGCTTTTGCTGGAAAAGTCGATTTTTATGTTAATTCAACATGGTTTTATAATAATGATAAAGTAAAAGGCCATTTTTTATTTTTAAAAAATGATCCTGATTATAATACATATATTGACAAATCTTATAAAAGTCTAATTCAATATTATATTATTAAATATAAGATAAAAAATGTAATTACATATGGCTTATCTATGGGAGGAATAGCTAGTATTTACTATGGTTTATTGTTTAAAGCTAAGTTAATAATTAGTATTGATCCTCATCCTATTAATTATGATATAAATCAATTATATAGCTTAATTGATAAAACAACATTCAATTATGAAAAAATTTATATTAATTATACTTTTTACGATAAAAATACGAAAAATAATATCCCTGCTCACACAAATACTATTATTCAAAAATTATTATTAAAAAATGTGTTATTAACTATACAACCATATATTTCAAAAATTCATTTGGATTTTATAACATCTAAAGAATATTTATATGAGATAATAAATAAATTTGTTATGATTAATGTTATAAAATATAAAAAAAAATTACATACTATTATTTAAAGCGTTACTTTATAATACTCAGATTGTTGTGTTCTTGGAGCATAAGATACCTTCTTTGATTGTTTCTTTGGACAATTTATCTTTTCTGGTTTATATCTGAATTTTTCTGGTTTTAATGAAAAAGCATGTCCTTTTTGAGCAAACATATTTTCATAGTATTTTAAATTTTCATCATAATTTTGATAACACATTCCAATCATTTGTATTCCATATTTAGCATGTAATATAGCTTTTACATTTGAATCTTTGTCTTGAAGATTAGGCATAGAAAGTGTCATTTGTCTTTTATTAAATTCTATTAATTCTTTTGGATTAGGTGAAAATTCAACATCTTGATTTCTAAGAGCTCTCATAAAAACAGAATTACTAGCTAAATTCACATATTCTTCTAATTCGGTACCTTCAAACATAGTATTCGTTTTATCTACTATTATGATTACTTTACCCATTAAATTGCTAATAGGAACTTTTCCTAAATTTGTTCCATAATTTTCATAACTATAGTCACGACCTAGTAATCTACCTGTTGGTTGTAATATAGATTTTATATTATCAGCCATTTCATTACATATGGGTTGATTATTGCTTTTAATTCTAAAATGAAGAATTAGAGGATCGCCCGGGTTAGGACAATTTCCTCCTGAAAATGCCTTTTCAGAAATTGTATTTAATATAGCATCAAATTTTACGGAGTTATAAGCTTCTTTAATTTTAAAACTACTATCTGATGATACAGCTATTATAGGTTTATTATTTACACTATAAACTTCGAAATCTAAACATCTTACGCCTTGTTTTATAATATTTTCTAGTTGACATGTACTTACATAAGTATTTTTAAAATCTCCTAATGCGCAACAATTATATGCTGTTTTAATATAATAATCTCTTAAGAAAAAATTTTTATAATCAGAACCATCCGGATCTATAGTTGATACTTTTCCAAACTCATTCCATTGATCATCTAAACTTGAACAATGTCTAGATTTGTATGATGTTCTTTTTATTGCATTTGCTATTTGAAAAATAATAACTACTAAAATAATGCTTCCTAGTACAAAATATATTAATACATCTTCTGAATCCATAATTTATTCTTATATAATTAATTTATTTTTTTAATTTTTATTAATTATATAACAAATGACTTTAAAATTTATATCTTAAAATATATAATAGTAAATGCCAGGTGGTATTCTAAATATATTAGCAACAGGTAATCAAAATGTATTTTTAACTGGAAACCCCAAAAAAACTTTTTTTAAAGCTGTCTATTCTAAATACACCAATTTTGGTTTACAAAAATTTAGAATTGATTTTAATGGTTTAAGGACTTTAAGAATGTCAGAAGATTCATTATTTACTTTTAAAATTCCTAGATATGGTGATTTACTTATGGATACATATCTAGTTATAACATTACCGCATATTTGGAGTCCAATAATGCCTCCTAATAAAACTTCTGATTCTAGTAACTCTGAAGATTGGATTCCATATGAATTTCGTTGGATAAATGATTTAGGTGCTTTATTAATAAGAGAATTAACCGTTACATGTGGAGGTACAACGCTTCAACGGTATTCTGGTGAATATATTAGTAATATGGTAAAGAGGGATTTTAACGATTCTCAAAGAAAATTATTTGATGAAATGTCTGGAAATACTAGTTATTTTCATGATCCTGCAAACGCATTGAATAGAAGTAATGCTTACCCTAACGCATATTTTGACGCTTCAACTGGAGGTGCCGAACCTTCAATAAGAGGGAGACAATTATTTATACCGTTAAATCTATGGTTTGGTAATAGTAGCAAACAAGCATTTCCATTAGTAGCATTACAATATAATGAATTGAATATAAATGTTACTATTAGATCTGTTAATGAATTGTTTAAAATCCGCGATGTCAAAGATAAAGTTAATAATTATCCATTAATACAGCCTAATTTTAATGTTGATTATCAACAAATGCATAATTTTTTACAAACACCTCCTAATATTGAATTAAATTATGCTGATAAAAGAACAACATGGAATGCCGATGTACATTTAATCTCTACATATGGGTTTTTAACAAAAGATGAAAATAAAGTTTTTGCTTCTAAAGAACAAAGATATCTAGTAAAAGATGTTTTTGAGAAAACTTTTCATAATGTTACTGGTAGTAAGAAAATAAAAACGGATTCTTTAGGTATGGTTTCATCGTGGATGTTATTTTTAAGAAGAAGTGATGCTAATTTAAGGAATGAATGGTCAAATTATACTAATTGGCCATATGAATTTATACCGCAACCTATTTCTTATTCAAATGATTTTACAGGATATAATAATCCTTTCTATGATCTTACTACAACTTCTTTTTATCCTACAAACATTGGTCCTGCAGTAAATGCTAATGGTGATGCTACTGGTTTATATACTACCGGAAAATATACAGTTGCTAATCACAAAGAAATTTTACAAACACTTGGTATTCTATTTGATGGAAAATATAGAGAAAATACTTTTACATCTGGCATTTATAATTATTGTGAGAAATTTTTACGATCAAACGGTTCTGATAATGATGGATTGTATTGTTATAACTTTTGTTTGGATACTAGTCCTTTTACACTTCAACCATGTGGAGCTATAAATTGCAGTAAATTTTCAACAATTGAGTTGGAATTTACAACACATTCGCCATCTTATGATGAAAATGCCCAAGTTTTAACTATATGTGACGCTAATGGTGATATTGTTGGTATAAATAAACCTTCATGGAGAGTATATAATTATACATATGATTTACAGTTATTTGAAGAAAGATTTAATGTATTAATTTTTAATGGAGGAAATTGTAGTTTGATGTATGCAAGATAAATTAAGATGTACCACATTTAGGACAGTCACAACCATTTATAAATGAATCATAATCATATTCATTGTTAGGTAAAGGCCCATCATCCATGAACATTGCTGTTGTAGATAATCTTTTTGGATAAATTTGTGAATAATCCTTAGATATTTTAATATTATTATTTTTTGGACCATTAAAAGGGGGACAATTACATGTTTTTACATTAAAACTATAAGATTCTTTTGAACCAAGCGGACCATATTCATTAAATTTTCCAGTTATAGATTTTCTTACATTATGATTAGTATGTGTTAAATTATACATTTTACTAATATTATCCGATGAATTTGTATCTGGACCACCATGTAAAAATATATTCTCCATATTCTCTTTATCATTTTTTTTTGTTATATAATTAAAATAAATAATTAATAAAATAAATGAAATAAATAATATTATCTTTATTGTGACTTTTTCCATATATATATATACATTCATATTATTATTTAGTCTAATTTTTGATGATTATTATATATATATATTATAATTATATATATAATGTCAACAGTAGATGAGAAAGAAGATGAAAATGATAATCAATCCACTAAAACTAATGATTGGGGTGGATTTCGTAAAGAATTAACCAAATATTTAACATATATTATTGTATTTTCTCTGGTCGGTGGATTATTTTTAGTTCATGCAGGAGGAAATTTGTTCTTATCAAGAGAGGATTTAGAAAATATAAAGAAAAATAATCCTGATTTATTTGATGTAGTTAACAGTATAAAATCAAGTCCAATTGGCGCTTTGAATTCTGAAAAAGCACCTTATACAAAAGTGGGAGAAGACCCTGATGATGATGCTTTTTTTTCTTTGAAAAAATGGGCTTTTCCTTATAAAAATTTTTTTAATAAACATGAAGAATGGGAATTTAAAAAAGATAACTGGGATGAAGCAAAACCTGTATTATTTACATGTGGTCAAGTATTAGAACGAATGTTCTCTGGTTCTTATTCCACAGGTAGATGGATAACCGAATCTCTTAGAAGTTGGGGAAATAAAGAAGCTGTAAAAGCCAGAGCATTAAAAGGCAAATCAATCATGCCAACAGTCATCTTTTGGGTAATGGGTTTATTTGTTACTTTATTTTTATATTATGGTATATGGATATATGCTCTTGGGTCAATTGTATTTTATGCGCTACTTAATTTTATATTCGGTGCTATTAATATTGTTAATATTCCTGATCCACCAGCGCCACCTTCGAAAGATTCTGCTGAAGATACTGATACCACTCAGGCGGGTGGTGCTGAAGGAGGAGATGGCATGTCTCCAAAACAATGGGCTGCTGCTGCTGATGCTGTAAATAGTGTTGTAGATAAAAGTGTAGACAAAACTATTACAGCTGCTGCTGATGCTGCTGGACCTGGAGCTATAGCAAAAGGTGCTGGTTCTATGGTTGAAGAAACAGGTATAGGTAAGGGACTTTCAGCAATAGGAGAAATAATCACATCTATAGGAAAACAAATTAAAGCTGGAATAATTATGATACTTGCGGCATTGTTCTGGTTTATAAAGCGATTACTTAAAATATTCTGTGTAGGAGGATTCACATATTTATCTGCAATGATAGGTTGCATGGCAAATGCTATATGGCAACCATTAATGTTTATAGGTTGGTTTGTAATAGGTCCTTTATTTAATGATGGGCAACGAAAATTACTATCACAATATATCCAAAAACAAAAATGGAATATTGCGTTATTAACTTATATTTCAATATTGATGGCATCCTATAATAACTTAGAAGACATGCATCCTGAATATATGATTATAGGTGGTGTAATAGTTCTGGCATTAGTTTTATTTGGAAAAATTCAATAATTATTTAAAGATAAATAAGTAATTAATATAAAATTATTTATTTATGGGAAAAAAAAATAACAAAAATAATAAAAATAATAAAAATACTTTACCAAATGTAAGTGTTTGTACACCAACATTTAATAGAAGACCATTTATACCTACAATGATAAAATGTTTTAATAATCAAACATATCCAAAACATTTAATTGAATGGATAATTATTGATGACGGGACAGATCCTATAGAAGATCTTGTAAAGGATCATCCGAATGTAAAATATTTTAAATATGATAAAAAAATGACACTTGGTAAAAAACGAAATCTTATGCATGAAAAAAGTTCAGGGGCTATTTTAGTTTATATGGATGATGATGATTATTATCCGCCTACTAGAATATCACATGCTGTTGAAAAATTATCAAATAATCCCCACGCTGATTGTGCTGGTTCAAGTGAGATATATATTTATTTTAAACATATAGAAAAAATGTATCAATTTGGTCCATATGCACCTAATCATGCTACAGCAGGTACATTTGCTTTTAAAAGAAGATTGTTACAAACACAAAGATATAATGAGAATGCTTCTCTTGCCGAAGAAAAAGAATTTTTAAATGATTATAAAGTTCCATTTGTTCAACTAGACCCAAAACATGTGATTTTAGTTTTTTCACATATTCATAATACATTTGATAAGAAAAAGCTATTAGAAGGTCCGCCTAATAAATATGTTAATGAATCTGATAAACCAATCGACTATTTTGTAGTCGAATCTGATATTAAAAACTTTTTTATAAATGAGATAGACGACGCACTTTCAAAATATGAACCTGGTAAACCGGAAATGAAACCTGATGTATTACAACAAATGAAAGAAATAGAAAATAGAAGATTACAAATAATGAAACAACAACAAGAACAACAAAATAAATCTGTTATAATTCAAGAAGGTAATAATCCACCTAGACAATTGGACCATGAACAAACTGTAAAATTAATGCAACTACAACAACAAAAAATTAAAGACCTAATGGAAGAAAATAGAAAATTAAAAGAATTTATAAAAGAAAAACTACAAAGCTAATACAATTATTAAAGCTTTAGTAACAAATCTTTAGAACAATTTATTTTATCGTTGCCATAAATATTAAAAACGAAATATTAAAAATTAATATCAATAATTATTTTGGGCACAACAATTTATTAGAAATTTAGAGAGAAAATAATTAATATTTAGTATTAATTTTTTTGTTGCGTTAATATATAAAAGATGTTCTTTTCTAGAAAAAATAGATCTTCTGAACCTATGTCTTTAGGTGACGTTCTTCCTGGTATGACTGGTGGTCGCAGACGCAGATCAAGAAAAGTCACCCGTAAATCAAGAAAATCAAGAAAATCCCGCAGAGGTAGCCGCAAATCTCGCAGAGGTAGCCGCAAATCTCGCAGAGGTGGACGCAAATCCCGCAAAGGATCCCGCAAATCCCGTAGATCTGTAAAGAGAGGTGGACGCAGAAATCCTCTTGCTAATATCTTACCTTCCGGTGGAAGAATGGAAATTCCTGGATTAACTGGTGGACGCAGACGCAGACGCAGAGCCAGCCGCAAATCCCGCAAAGGACGCAAAGGTTCCCGCAAATCTCGCAGAGGTGGACGCAAATCTCGCAAGGGAAGCCGCAAGGGACGCAAGGGACGCAAAGGATCTCGCAAACACTAAATTAATT
>Ga0115008_10000667_pt1 | contig 26478 bp, 47 predicted proteins | sample FraStrMetagenome_FD_87164 | JGI IMG/M metagenome (GOLD analysis project Ga0115008, IMG submission 87164) | Marine eukaryotic phytoplankton communities from Arctic Ocean - Fram Strait ARC3M Metagenome | ecosystem: Environmental > Aquatic > Marine > Oceanic | place: Fram Strait | collected... | reverse complement strand
TGGCTGTAATGGGGTTCAGGATACGATAGTTTGTCGTGCGCGTCATCTTCGGCCTATCTCTCTAGCCTCAACATCAATGCCCTGAGCCAGCGACCATTGACCGGAGATATTCATCCGAACTCGGTGATACCTGCCCTGCTCTCTAAACGGGACAAACCCGTCTGCATTCGGCGCAATGGCTGTTGAGAAGGTCGCGTCCTCTGTGTGAACATTGCGAGTGCCGACCTCTACAGTAACGGTGCCGCCCTCATGGTATGGATAGACCCGCGTGACGATTGCATGCTTGCCCATAGACAAGCTGTTCTCTCCGGCCTCAATAGTGCCGGTCAGGGGGTCGCCAGTAAATGCGTAAATCTTAGTGCCCAGAGCGCCGCCGAACAGGAACTGACCACCCTTATATAATGCGCTATCCAGAGACGCAGGCAGGCCGTCAATGCTTGCGCTGATATTATCCAGAGCCTCAAGAGTGTAGCCCGACGTAAAGAATGGGGCTATCAGGTCGGCTGATACGTTAGCCAGTGACCAGCGATTTAGAGCATAGTTATATATAAGAAGCCTATCAGGTGTGCCATCCAGAGAACTATTAGAGACATACGACCAGACTGCAAGCTGGGCCTGCGGGTCTACTGTGGATGTCATTTTATCCTTAAAGCTGAAGTCAAAGTCATCGAAGAAAAAGCGGTTCACCTTCTCAGCGCCAATAGCCTTTGAGCCTTGTCCGTCGAACATATAGAAACCATCGTCTGACAGGTAAAACACACTATGCCCAATATTGCAGACAGAGCCCGCAACCTGACAGCCCCGCGCTGTTTCCACTTTATCAAACTGAAACACCAGCGGCAGGCCGGAATAGGTTGCCCGAACAATCGCCCGTTCCATTAGGATTGTGCAATATTCTCCGCCGACAATTCCTGTGATTGCTCCTGAATCTGGAATGTCCTGAAAGTCACTTTGGTCTGTTCCAGATGTCCAGCCCGTGGGGTCATTAAAAGCAGACCAATAAACACGATAAGGCTTTCTGCCGGAGCCGGTGTCGATATTAGCTGTCCACACGAAATCACGCACAACGGCAATGAAGTCAGACTTAGGTGCGCCGGATACGTCAGCAAACACGGTATCAGTGCCTAGCTGAAATTTCTGCATTTCCTCGCCAATGCCACCAGCCGCATAAACCGTGTCGCCAAACTGAACGAACTTCCAGCGCTCACTGCTCGACAGGTCATATGCAGGTGCTCCCGCCTTACTGATATCATCCAAGCTGGAATCACTGGCATCAAATTCGTATAGCTTTGCGCTATCACCGGCGAACAGCTTTGTATTGCCATCATCTGCCTTTGCCGCAAATACGCCCAGAATTGTGTTTGTAGCCGCGCCGGAATACGGCACAAACTCGCTCAGGCTAGAATACCCGCTGAGAACCGGAACCACATTAGTTGCGACTGATACGCCTTGGTTCATAAAATTAGGCTGGTCAGGGAGCCACTCACCGAACTGCATCATTGTCTTGCCCAAACCTCACTGCCAGTTGCTACTGTAGCCCAAACCTCTGAGCCAACCGCTACATCAGACCACGTTTCTGTCCCGATGGAATTATCTGTCCAATCCTCACCCAGAACCTTCGCCGTGCCTGTTACACTTATCTGCGCCTGCGTTGTGCCCGCTTCCACGAATATGCCAGTTGTTGCGCCGGTTGCTGTGAACTCAGCCGTGGCAGTGCCCTGAGCCAGATACAGGATGTTACTGCTTGCCGTTGATGTGACAACAGCAGAGGCCGTACCAGCTACGCTGATGAGCCTGTTATAATCTGCCGCGCTAGTTACAGCAATAGACGCCGTGCCGGACATTTGCCTCAGCGGGGTAATGGTTGCTGTAAAGCCGAATGCGCCCGTAATGCTGGCAGACATCGTTCTTATTCTGTCGGCATCTGATGCCGCAGTGACAGCTATGTTTGCCGTGCCAGCTACTTCAATAGCAAACTGAATAGCCGCCGTTGCTGTAAAGGCAATAGGGGCCGAGCCTGAGCAATGGATTACGTCTAGGTCAGCTAGTTGCTCTAACGTGCCAAAGCCGTCCAGAGCGTCCATAGTGCCCCAAGCATCTAACTGCTCAAGGGTCGGGTTAGACCAGTCAACACTCGTAAGAAAAGACGCGCTGTCCAGAGATACGGTCAGCGTGTCTAAGTTGTTCTTAGTAAAGTTGTCGAGGCTGGGTGTCCCTGTAGGCATTGCCTAACCTTACGCCGCTGTAATGTCTAGGTCGCCCGCCGGTATCTTCAGAATGTCACCTGACCCGATAGCCTTGCCAGTGGTGAATGCGCCGTGGACCAACAGGTTGCCAGATGTTGCCGCATCGAACAGACCGAAGTGGCTTACCGTGCCCCATGAGCCGGTTGCCGCTGGAAACTCAACAGCCGCATTATTATCAGCAGTTGCCGAAGCCGCCGCGTTGAAAGTGATAACCTTGCGAGTATATCCAGAGCCCGATAGCTCAGTTCCGCTTGCGTCATCGTTAAATGATGCCGTTGCTAGGCCCACATAAACATTTGTCGGCATGGTGTAAGCACCAGTTCCGAGAATGTGGTCGAGAATTTCATTCTCTAAATAATCTGATAATGCTGACATTTTTTAGGTCTCCGCTACAGCGTTTTGTCGTGAATAAATACTTTGGATTTGTAGACTACCAGTGCCGTAATGGGCGCGTTGCTCGTCTACCTTTACTTCCTCCATGCCGCGTGTGAACTTGGCATCATACTGCGAGGCCCGTGCCTCATCTAGTAAGTAGGCATATGCCTCCGCTAGTGCGCCATACAAATAAAGGTCTGGGCTCCGAAGGAATAGGGTCGGGGTGGCTGTGTCTGAGATGCTTTCGAGACTGCCGATATAGACAATCTCCATTGTGTAGGCGTCATCAGGGACGGGCCGGATTTTCATTTCCTTGCCGACAATGCTGAACCCCTCTGGGCGACCACCGCCGGATGAGGCGTATGAGGTGTCCAAAGATGACGGGCTGTAATATGTAAGCACCTGAACGGGGTCAGTGTTTAGCTTTACTTCGCGCACTTCACGCAGGTCAGTTGGCAGGGCTATATATTCGTCGCCGCTGGTCAGCGTTGCTGTTGAACGCTTCTCCTGCTCGCGGGTCTCAAGCTCACGGCTCATGCGACCCTCAGCAAGCTCGATAAACATTGGTATCTGTGCGGTGAGGTCATCACGCGCCAGAAAGTTTGCGATTGCAGTTTTTAACTCTGCGTAACTACCTATGCTCATATGTTACCGCCGCCCGTTCTGAATGCTTTGTTTTCGCTGTCGTTCAGCCACTGCTTCCAAGCCTTCGGATTATCAGCGGGCTTGCCGAACTTTTCTATGAGGTGAGCATACACTATATTAGGTATCTCTGCCACATGGGACATATGCTTCTGGGTTCCGCGCAGTTGGCCCTTTTGCCACTGGTCGTTCATGTGCTTGTTCAGTGTGATGAGACCGTCGAAATGCTGGGTCTGCTCGATGACCTCAGTGCCGTCTGCATTCTGGTGCAGGTATAATTCTTTGCCCGTAATTGGGTCTTTACTTAACACTCTTTTCATATTGTCCTCCTGATGGGTAGAGGGGGCAGTTGCCCGCCCCCTCAATGCTATTAAGAACCGTTAAGGTCCAAAATCATTGCATGTGCCTTTGGTGCCTGAACCTTCAAAGCCCACTCAGTGATAAGCTGAGTTTTCTCTGCATCACCAGTAGCCGCAATTTCTTTCTCAGCGAAATTACGTCCGTTCAGTGTGCAAAGGCTGGCAAAGTCTGGGTCAATCAAGAAGATACGGTCATTTCCGAGGAATCTTGAAGGAGCCACATCCAATGTCCCGAAGTCTGTTAAAAACACGCTAGTGCTTCCAACATAGGTCGTTGCCTTAGCCGCAGTCATGTTCACATCGTTTGACACTAGATTGCCAGATGCTGACAGGTCAGAGAAGTTCGCACGGTTAGTCGCAGATGCAACAAGCATCTTTGGGTTTCCGCCGTCGGTCCATGCATCCTGCATTCCGTCTTCAATCAGAGCCAGTGTCAGAGCACGGTCATCACCGCCTGTCACTGCGTCTGTGCCGTCGCCTGTTGCAAACGCACCGGCAGTTGCACCAACGGAACCGTTTGTAATCCAGCATGAGAGAGACGCTGATTTGCGTGGCTCAGAAGCTGAACGTGCTACGTCTGTGTCGCCGATTGACTTTTCGATGTCACGACGAAGTTCCAATGACTTTAGAACTTTCTGGTATGCAAGTTCTTTGTCACGGCCTGCTTTGTCCACAACATCTAGAGTTCCAGAAACTGCAACAGACTTCACTGAAATCTGATGATAATTTCCAAATCTAGCCGTAGCGGTGGGTGTGCCAAAACTGGCATCAGCACCTTCAGAAGCGTGGTTATCAGTAGCGGCGGCGGCTAGTTCCTGAACTTGCCATTCAGTAAAGATGCCGTTGCTTGTTTCTTTTTTCAGTGCTGAAAAAATTGGAGTCTCATCGGGGTCAATCCGATAGATTACGTCTGCGAGTTGCTCGCGCTCGCCCTTTGCAAGAGCTGTAGTGAAAGTAGCCATTGTTGGCCTCCTAAAAGTTAATTACCCATAAGGTATGATACAGCGGCATCAACGGAACGCTCATTATTGAGACGGTCCAGCCCCTGCTTGCGTTGACGACTTGCAACTTGTGCCTTGCTCTTAGGCTGTCCTGCCTTAGCCATTTTAGGTGCGCTCTTTGCTTTTTTCTTCGCGGCGGGAGTCTTCTTCTGAAGGTTGTCCCACTGCCACGCCTTATAAAGCAATTCGATAGCACGGGCGTCTGATGCCTGTGATACCTCTTCCTGAGAAAACCCGCGAGACTGAGCGTACTTGATAACTTCCTGACGCTCGGTATTGCGTGTGTCCTCATTGGACCAAGACGGTATGCGGTCAAGCATCTCGCCTCTTTGAGCTTCCAAGTGCTTCTGTCTGAAGACCTGTTGCTCTTGCGCTTGCTCCTGCTGAATGCGTTGCTTCTCAGCTTCAACGTGACGAGCTTGTTCTTTTTGCTGGTCTAGTTGGGCCTTATAAACAATCAAATCCTCAGCCGGATACTCCTTGGCTAGTGCCGCCCAATCAGGTTCCTGTTCAGGGATTGCCTGTTGGAGTTGCCCTTGAACTTGTTCAAGTTGCTGTGCGTACACATCCCTCATTTGCTTCACTTGCGCGGCCTCTTGTTCAAAGGCTTTGCGTTGTTCAGCGAGTTCCATGCTACGCTTTGTGAACGACTTTGTCCGAGAGTAACCGCTAAGAAGTTCGTCCTGCGTGACCTCGAACTCTTCACCGTCAACTTTGACCGTGTAGACTTCGGGTTGCTCTTCGACTTCTTCTTCGTCGCCCTCTTCTAATTCGTACTCACCATCATCATCATCATCAGATGCTTCGGCCTCATAGACCTCTTCATCGTCAGCTTCAGTTTCCGGTGCCGAGGCTTCGACCTGAACTTCAGGTGTTTCCTCTAGCCGCCCTTCGTCTACCTTGTCCTCTACGGGGGGTGTTTCTAAAAGGCTCATTGCTTCTGACATTGAAAGCGTTCCGTTCTGCTCAGAGTTGTCGGACATTGCTTCTACTTCCTTTTCTCAAATTTTACGCGGTTATGCAACTCATCTAGTTGCGATTTCGCCAGCTTACCCGACGAGACCACATTTTCAATGTAGCCTTTGACGGCAGATAAGTTCTGGCACAACATATACAAGCGTTCACGGTTTTGTGAATCCTCCACAGAACTTTGCTTCCACGCCTGTATAAACTCAGTCTCAAGGCTGGTAAAAGCCTCCTCAAGAATTTCGTTTCTTATTAGGGCCGCCGCCTTTTCGCCACGGTCCACTAACTCCCTTGCTTTTCCCTCATTCATCCTAGTAACGTGTATCCTCTCAAATCATATGGGTCTTGGAAGTATTCCGGTCTTGTCGCTGACCCCATGCGAAAAGCCCTGTTCTGCTCGGCAAAGTTCGGCATAAATTCCAGCAGGTTCTCTGGCATGGTATCCAGCAGACCCATGCGGGCATAAGCTCCGGTCTCAGGATAGAACCCATCTTCCGGCCTGACATAGTCCGTCGGAATGCTGGACTGATACTCTTCCTCTGCCTGCTCTTCTGCGGTCATAGGATATGGGTACGGATACGGATAGCGAGGTCTGTCCGGCTGGTCTCCGCCCTCTTCAGTGCGGTTAGGGTCAAAGTCTGGTCGGCCTGAGTAAACAGTGCCACCGAACAAACCCTTGCCCATAACGCCCATAATCTGACCGGCATTGTTATAAACAGGTCTACCACCCTGAGCTATCTGGTTAGCGATGTTACTAAGATTAAACTGGCTAATAGCATTCATGTAAGCTGGCATGCCCATAATGGCATCTGCGGCCTGTCGCTGTTCTAGGTCTTTAACGCCAGCCAGTAAAGCTCGTGCATCTTTCATTTCTTGGGCTTGGCGGGTGGCAACCTGAAGGTCTGCAATAGCCTTTTGTTGTGCAACGTCTACTGCCCTGCGCTGTTGTTGGGTATCACCACCACCATCACCGCCGTCACCGCCTGACATGATATCTTCAAGTGCGCCTACCGTAATGCCCATATCTGAGGCCGAGCCCGCTGTACTGCGAGTGCCTCCATAGGTTGCTTCGCCTGACCGTGGGTCGCCTACATCACTTGTTGTTCCGCCGCCAAAACTCATATCATTTACCTCGGTAAGTTCGTTGAAATGTCAGAATCAGTTACAGCTTTGAGTGCCCGTAACTGTGCCTCGGCCTCTAGCTCCTGACGTCGCATCTGCAATTCCATTTGCATTTTCTCGCGCTCCATCTGGATATCTGCCTGCATCTTCTCACGCTTCAGCGCAATATCAGCCTCAGCTTTTTGCTGGGCAATCTGGATATCTGCCGCCGCTTTTTGCTGTTCAAGCTGTAGCACCTGAGCCATTTGCTGTTGCTCTGGCGTTGGAGCTTGTGGCTGTTGGGCTTGCTGTGCCTGTTGCATTTTGGCCTGCTGGATTTGCTGGGTATTGTTGAAGAACTGGTCAGCATCCTTGAAGCCGCCAATCTCGGCAATACTGCGGAGCGTGTTGACATATTGCTCCATCGTAACCACGGGATTGTCTGGGCCCATCTGCATTAGTATCTGCTCCTGCTTGGAAGCAATCTGCGTCAGGAAGGCAATCTTCTGCTCATCGTCAGCCGTGCCCAAGCCAACCTGCACAACAACGTCATACTGGTCAGTCCATTCACGCGGGTCAATCGGGACGAACTCATTCCGCAATCTGACAATCTTCGGCTTGTTATCGTACTTGGTGACAAGGTGTAAAATACCTTTGAACAAATCCTTAACGCCGGTCTCTGCCATTGTGCGGGCATAGCTCTCTAGCTTTACCTGTGCGCCCCGTACAGTCGCGCTGATAGCACTAGCTGTTGTGGATTGCAGTGCATTAGCATCGAGCCCCATAGAGGCTTTAGACATGCCTGTTCGCTGTTCCTTAATCTGGTCGATGTAGTCCATCAGCGGACGGACTTCACCGCCCACAGCATTGCCCATAATAGGCTGAATAGCACCGGCCTGACGCATGCGGATGACACCGCCAGCGGTCCCGTCCAGAACGTCATCAATATTTACCATGCCCTCGACAACACCCATGCGCGGCAATGTGGAGCTATAAACGCTGTCCAGATACTGCCGGAGAAGCGTTGATTTAATGACCTGTAAATCTTCGGTCATGTCATAGATGGACCGACCAATCAGGCGGTGCGGCATAAGGATGGGACTGACAACGGCAAACGGGATATGGTCGAATGGCTCGTTATGCAGGATTTCTGTGCCAGCTTCGCCGATAGCGCAAATACGGCGCATTTCAGCAATGCCGTCATTGTCGTAATCGACCTTCATTATGCATTCGTAATAGACAACCTCAGCCAGCGTCGGGTCTGACGGGTCAGTGCCGGTCACAGCTTCGAGGTCTTGGAAACGTGCCACGCGCTCTTGGTCAACATCGAGGTCTGAGTTACCGGCATGCTTTTCAACAACGTCGCGGTCATAGCCCATTGCCACGAGGTCGCTGACAGTCATTGTTGTCCGGTGGGCTACGAAGTGCGCGTCCTCTAATGAGGTGGCTCTGCGATTTACGAGGAACTCTTCTGGTGGGACGTTCTGAATCTTAATCTTGCCGCCGGTCTCTTTTACTTTGACGGTTAGGTCATAGCTGGCTGGTGGCTCCATTATCATGCCAGTGACTTCATCAATAATGGCTTCCTGCTCAAATGTCTCGATTGAGCCGACAACCTCAATATTCGGGTTTGCTAATAAAGCGGCTAGTTCCGTTTCATTAAGTCCTTCATATTCTTCTTCAGTGACAGATTCAGTTTCTTCAAAGTGATACTTAACGACACCAAGCCTAAATAGTAGCGCGTCCTTAAACCAGTTGTGTAGAACCTTATATCCGTCATTCTGGTGGTTAATAATGTAATTACAGTAGTCAGAAATTTGCTCGGCACGTTCCACATCCTCCGACGTTCTAGCATTAAAACGCACATACTTATCATTGCTCGTAAAGACCCTCATCAAATTAGGCATGATGGCTTCAACGGTATCACTTACCTCTGTGGAAATGACCTGTGACCGGCCCTCCACTTCATTGCCCATAGGCTCGCCCAAATAGAAATCCAAAGCACGAATGCGCTCGGAGGAGTATTCACTCTCAAAGTGGTTCAGGCTCTCTCGTATCTCGCTCGATACAATGCTATTTAGCTGATACTCGTCCATTCCGCTTTTTTCCTTTTTTGGCTTTTGAGCCGTGCAAACAGGCAACAGCGTCATCGCACATCTTGCGAGAGACACAGCCCTTACAGCGTTTATAGTCTATTTTAGCGATTGGTTCCACCGCCTCGATTTTCACCGGCTCCGCCCGCCGTATGGGACGGGGCCGCATCATCACTCTGGTGTACTGCATTAGTCAGTCGAATAATTGCCGGTAAAACCGTTATAGGCTTTTGCCAGCCTTTTTGTTGGCTTCTTGATAGGCGTTGCCATGAACGCAGTTTCATCAAGACCCATGCCCTCATTGTTCATGTTCTTGTTGCCCATTTGTGGACGAGACATAGGCATGGAGACTTTGCCCTTAGTGGATTTTTTTCCGTACATTTTTAGATACCTTTTTCTTGATGGCTGTTTTGGCTGTAGTGCCGAGACCGGATGAAGTCATAACCGGATGGGGAACGGGTGCGGGAAGCTCATAGCCCTCGCCGCCGATTTTAAAGACGATGCAACGGTCTTGCGACGAGCAACGGTCTGGGTATGGGCAGTGTGTACAGGTTTGCATTTTTTTCTTCCTTTTAGATAATTCCGGCTTGGTACATTTGTTCTGGTGACATAGCTGGTTTGTCCTCGCCTAGCAAGCTGGTCGCTGGGAGTGGCGCAACCGGAGCGTTAAACAATGGCTGTCCCCCTAAAGCCTTTTCACGCATTTTTGGAGTTATTTCTATTGTGAAGCGTGGGCCATCAACATCGCCTATGATGTCATCTAAATAAAATTCATCTGTTACAGACGCATCTTTGTCTAACCTCTTAGCAACCTTCTCAGCGGCCCTTGGAATGATTTTGTCATAGAAAGTTTTTAGTCCTTCTTCGTTCCATCTATCAGCCTGTATGTCGCCGGTAGAAAAAGACAGATATCTTTTACCTTCCTGCGCCGCTTGATTGATTAGCCTTTTAACGCCAAGTTCCGCGAACTTGTCAGAGTTCCCAACAAACGGGCCAACAGGAATTTCCGCAGTGAACATTTTAGATTGCTTGTAGTAAGGCAAATATTCATCATAGGATTTTTTCCTTGCGTCTTTAACCTCTCGGTATTTTTTACCCACGCCCTCTGGCGGCTTTAATATTACTTCTTCGCCTTTTGCATTGGTGGCTAATATATGTTCGCCATCCAAATACATATTTACGTTCACTCCGGACAACAGCCGCTTTCCGTCAGCGTCATACACTCTGTTTGAAGAATGCTCATATTTTCCACCAAGAATTTTAGCTAATTTTGCGCCTTCTTCTTTCTGGAAATCATCAAAGCGTGCGCTAGCTTCATCGTGAACCTCAAAAAATTTGGCCTCTTCTTTGCGAATTTCTTCTATCTTTGCCCTGTCTTTAGGCGTATTAAACCCACGATTTCTACCGCGCTGGCCCCAATCAGATTGCAACTCCTCAACATACAAAACGTCATTAACTCCGGTGTCAGAGCTTCTGTCTTTTGTTCTGGCGTGGACCGCAATGTTAGGCTCGTCATAGTGACCTGTAGCAATAAACTCGTCGGTCATGCCCTCGTACTTAGGAACCTGCAAAAGCATCTCGCGGTAATTCGTACCGCCGTCCTCAGTGCTATTCATAAACCGCGTGTCGCCTGCGTTTGGCATGCCAATAATTTCACGGTCCATAGCGTCAGTTTCTGCTTCGATTCTGGCTTCAGCTAAAGAGTATCTTTCGCCTCTTAATGTGTTCCCATCTTCGTTTTTAATTGTATAGCCTATATCATCGGTGCCGATTATCTCATAACCAGTGTCAGGGTCTCGTAACCTAAGAACAGGGTCATAGCTGTAACGCTCAGAAACAAGTGTTTCCGCCGCTTTTTCAACATCTCCTATAACATCGCTTATGCGGTCGTCGTCAATAAACAAATCCGAATCTCTATAAGCAAGAGAAGTTAGATTGCCTTCTTCTAAAGCCTTTTGAACCTTATCAACATCTTCATCTGTCGCGCCACGCGCAGTTCTGCTGAAGGCCTCAGCAACTTCTTCTGGCGAAACTTCCATGAGGTATTGCGCTTCATCGGCAACATATTCTTTACCGTAAGCGTCATAAATATCTAATTCTTCTGCAAACTCAGGAAAGCGCATACCCTCAAATTCAGAATCGACAGAGGAAAGCATTGTCTGCTCTGGCCTAATACGATTTTCTTGTAACAGACCAACAACCTCATCACGGGTTATTTTTGGCTGTGACAGCAATCCCTCAAGCTCAGGAGTGAATTTTATCTCGTCTGGCTTTACACCTGCCGATAAAAGCATCTTACGGAACTGCTCACCCGTGCCTTTTGCTTGCTGAAGGTTCTTTGCTGTTTCTAGGGCTTGGCTGTAAAACCCTAGCTCATCAACTTCAGGACCACGAACAGCACCGCCGGAAACGGTGTCTGCTCCGCCCATTCCCATTCGCAACACATTAGGGCTTTGCTTTGCTATTGCCGCTGTGCCGAGAGCAGGCAATAAACCGAAGTCCACGCCGAACTGTGTTGTCGCGTCTGTAAATGCTGGGTTGTCTACTGACGGCATGCCGAGCTCACCGCTATATGCTTGATAGGGGGCTAAATAGGATTGATAAGCGTCTAACGCCATTTGCGGGAAAGCAACAGACCTTTGACCGCCTCGCTTGCCGACGGGCAATATCATGCCGCGTGTGCCCTCATCAACGGGAATGTCAAACAAGTTCTCTGACACATAAGGCCGAGAACGCATATTCAATAAACCGTCAACCATTTACTTGCCTTTTTTCTTCTTAGCTGTTTTTGCCGCTTGCTTAAAAGCCTTTGCTGTTGGCGCACCCTTACTGCCGACCTTCCGCATGGTCTCGCCGGAGGCCTTTGCTATGCGCTTTCTCTTTGCCGCAATGTTTGCGTATAAACCTTTAGGCATTACCACTTTTCCCTGCTAGACCAATAAGCCGCCGAGCATTTGCCCTTGGCAATATTTTTTGCGTGTCTTGCTTTAAACGATTTACGCCGCGCCTTTTCAGATGCGGTCTTCGGGTTCTTGCCAGCGCCGGACACACCCTGCTGACCGAACCGAATTGTTTTGATGGACCCGTCCTCGCACTTCGCAACGACCACATGAGATTTTGTCGGGTGGCTTGGGGTGCGCTTCGGCTTGTTATAGCCGGACACTCCCGCCCTGCTCAGTCTGGGGTCTTTAGATGTCATCTTCATCCTCAACTCGAATATCAGCCAGAATGTTCTCTATCTCCTGCCTGTCAATGCCCGCCCTTAACCCAGCGCGTATCATAATTGATATCGCCGCATCCATAATGTGATGCCATTCTACATCAGAACTCATGTAAATGCCATTGACATTCATTTCCAGCATTGTCGTGACGGCATCGACCATAGCCATATCATCTCGGCTGTCCTCTAGGTCCACCTCAATGAAGAACTCTGGGGGTAGCTTTGGCTTTGGAAACTTTACGATATTGTCTGACATTGCGGGCACCTTCCGGCTGGTTGTTCCTGATTATACCGACAGGTTACGCGCTAGACAACTGACAATAAAAAAGGGGGCCGAAGCCCCCTGTCTGTTATTTTTCCGAGCGGTACTAGGCCGCGATGAACTTCATTAAAAGAACTGTCTTCAGAGCTTCGTTAGCCTTATCAAGGGCCACATAAGCATCACGCATTTCATCGTCATACATTGAATTAACGACTGTTGGCTCTTCAATAATGCGGCTCTGAGCTTCTTCGATAAGGATTGAAAGCTTTGCTACCTCTTGCTTAGTCATAATTTTTCTCCCGAAAATCTGCGGAAAATACCGCCATACCGTATCTTAGCATACATTTATAATGAGATACAAGTAAATAATTAGCTTTTATTTATAAAATAATGTTTGACACTATGTTTATCCTTAGCGTAGACTGATAATATATCAACTCAAGGAGAGAAAAAATGAAATATCAAACAGCAGTAAAACTTCTAAAAAAACGCGCTGAAGACTTTTACGGTAAGGATTTTGATTGGCTAGTAGATTCAATTTCTGATGATTATAAAGTGGCGGGTTACTCCACGGAATCTCTGAAAGTAACAGAGGCTTATAAAGTTTATATACGGGGTTAATCAAACAGGGGCGGTCTTCGGGCCGCTCCGAAAGGAGAGAAAAAATGGAATACACGCAGATGGAATTAAAGGTCCTGAACATCCTTGCTGATGAACATGGTTCAGAGTGGCAGACCGAGGATGATGAATACGCTCAACTGGATACCTTTTTGCTCACTACAGATGGCACAGGCGACTGGGGAACAATTTTCGATAAGCATCAGCTTGACCCCAAATTATATCGCGGGGTCGTTTCAAGCCTGTTGCAGAAGGGCGCTCTTGAAGAGGACGAATATACAACCGCTCCGATAGGTTCATCTTTCACGGGCCGCAAATGCAAAATGATTGCTATAGCGATTAAACAGGCACCGTTCAACGCAATTAGAGGGGCGGCTTAGTGCCGCTCCGAAAGGAGGCTATAATGGATAGAGTTCTCGGATATATCGGCTACGCGGTCATCATCGCGTTTGCCTTGGGCTGGATGGATACGCTGTCACTGCTCGGCGTTGAGGATAGCCGGAGCTATACTTGGTGGGCCGTAATAGCTCGAATGGGGGGTTGATAATGGAAACGCTAGAAAAATGGTGGAGAGATAACGCAGATTACTTTGCGGGCATTGCCGATTTAGAACTTGGCGAGGTGGACGTTAATGGGGACCCATATAACTTTGACGACGACAAAAAGCTCTACAAGCAAGTGCCAGCTTGGGAAGATTTCCAAAAAATATGCGCGGAAGACATAAAAAGTGACTTTATGTATTGCCTAAGCACTTTGGATGATAGCTGTCAAAACAAATCGGTTGCCCTGTGCAGAATGATAGAAGAGTTTTGCGAGATAGCAGACAATCATTACGAAATATGGGAGAGGAACAACATCTAAACAATCCAATTCGTATCGGGGCGTGGGCTGGAACCTGCGCCCCATTTTGTTTGCGTGTAGCCCCCAGCAATAGCGCCCTCCTGTGCAAACGATAGCACAAAGGCATCGGCAACGTCCGGCGACCTCTGGCCCCTGCGCTTCATCTCGTCCTTGCTCTCGACCTTCAGCTTGCCATTGCTCAGATACTTATACCGGATGCCGGTTATCTCCTGTATCAGCGTATCATCATCGGGAATCTTGCAGGCTCTGTCCTCGAACCACTCGCGGGCCTTCCAGAATAATTCGTCGCGCAGGCGATTAAAGCGGTTCTTCAGGCTGGCAGTCTCAGATACCGACACAGACACCGCTGGCAGGTCCAGTTCGCGCAGTCTATCTGCCAAGCCAGCGCCCAGCCCGATAGCATCAACAAATATATGCGTGGGGCGATTGCTGTAATTGCAAGCCTCATATTCAGTCAGCACAATACCGGCGAGCTCCATCAGGTCTTTGCCCTGCCATGTCTTAATCGGCTCTAGCAATAATGGGCCTTGTCTCTTAGCAATCGCACTCCTGTCTCCGCCCATGCGGGCCACATCGAGCCCCCAGACAGTCGGCGTGGTAGGACTAGGCGTTATATCGCGCTTTACAGCCTCCTCGACGATGTAGAGCGGGACCAAAACGTCATCAGACTGCGTGGGGAACTCACCTAGCACACGAACGCGAAAAACGTTACTATCCGTACCGTATTTATCAGCCATGCCGGTGAGGAACTCCTCGGTGACATATTCGCCGTCGTGACAACTGACCGTGATGTTGTGCCAGTTGTGGCGCTGATTGTGGAAGGATTCATAAAAGAAGCCGTCAGAGCGGGTCGGGTTCCCACACATGACAGTCTTCGCACCGGCAGTTGATAGGGCCCCCTCGGCAACCTGAAAGACAACATCTGGCACACCGGAGGCCTCCTCGACCAAGAAGAGCATGTTCTCACTGTGGAAGCCCTGTAACGCCTCTGGGCTCTCCTTGCGGCTGGTACGGGCAACAGCGTAACTGTCCTTGGCACCCTTGAGGCTGATTTTATCGGATTTGAACTCAAGCAGGTCCATAAAGCCAGCGGGCAATTTACGCGCCCATTTGTCGATTTCGGTCCACAGCACATCGGATAGCTGGTGAGCAGTGTTAGCCGTAACAGCAACCTTGCAGGGGTAATGGCTCAGGAGCCACCAGAGGACGAGCCACGATTGGAACGCAGTCTTACCGACACCGTGACCGGACTTAATGCTGACACGGGGATTTTTTGCGATGGCCTGTAGTGCCTCGCGTTGCCATTGCTGGGGGGTGGCTCCTATGATGTGCTCGACGAAGAAAACGGGGTCGGCATGGATTTTGTGGAGCAAGTCGGTGGTGAGGGTGGTCATGGGTTCTCCGTGGGGTGTGTGGAATGTGTGGAATGTGTGAGGGTATTATTTTCACAGCCGCCCCGCCCGTCAGCTCGAAGGGGGGGTATTAGCCGATTTTGGTTAAGTTTGTCGCATAACCTCCATTATGTATTTGGTATACCCTGCAATTACAATGACTTAGCGTTTCCGTAATTTACGTTATATAAACGTGTCGCGTATTGGACACTAATCGGACCTTTTGTTCTCGCTCTGTTCCGCAGGCGCGGGCGTGGTGGTGTAAGTGTTTCGCCCCTCTTCATCGTGCTCTACTACCTCTGCGCCCTCTAACTTCGCCTGCTCTACCCTAGCCGCAACACGCTTCAATTCGTCTATGAAGCTCGTCTTATGCTCCACTTCCAGCCTCTGATTGTCGCCATATAATCGCGGGAAGAACTTCGCCATTCGCCACTTCTGCGTATCTATCTCTAGCCTGCCCGCATTGTAGTCTATCTCGCCATTACGGACGCCTTCCAGCACCTCGTCTATCCTATCGTCAATAGCAGTCGCCCGTGCTTCAACAGCCTCGCTGTAGCGGCTCTGCAATATCGGGTCTTTCACCTTCATCTTGTAGAACGCCTCATACGACGGCATATCATCGTCCTTGCCAACAGAACGCGCTGACCTACCATCAATCGCTATGCGCCTCAGATACTCCACAATAACCGGCTCTGTTAGCTTCTTTTTACTCATCGCTTTGTTTCCCCGCAATCTCACCTGAACACGCCATATAACCAGCCGCATCAACATAATTATCTGCGTTGCCAACTTGCCCATTCTTTATCCGAGCCAGCTTCAACAGCGTCATCATAACCCCGACATCATTAGCCGTAATGTCATGCCCACAATGCAGTGACCAATAGTCTGCTATAAGCTGGAAGTTGTCTTCCATATTGCCATGTGTTGCCGCTCTGTCCTGCGTCACACAATACAGCGCCGTCCTTAAAATATCATCCCTATTCACGGGTTCTTCCTTTCCGTCACAATCAGCTTACAAACCTTGCACTGATACACACTCTCAGGCTCATCAGCCAACGTCCTACCAATGGCCTGCTTATGCATGACCGTCTGGCATTTCGGGCACTGATTATTATCCAGCAACCTCTGCATTTTCCCGTCACCCTGAGATATCACGCTCGACCTCCAACTGGCCCGTGCCATGACACTCCTGACAGGTTCGCCATTCATCCCTCAGATAGCCGCCATTGTCAAAATCACGAACGCCAACCTGATAGACTGCCTCGCCCTCACCATCACACTCAAAGCACTCATATAAAAACATCTCAGTGTCTCTCATTACATCCACCCCTTATCTCTTGGGCTTGGTAGCCCGTTTCCTAACGCCATCCAATCATCATCCGTTTGCTTGGTAAGCATAAAAGCCTCAACGTCCGGCAATATCAGCTTATATGAAAATCCCTGCGAGCCGAAAGCCTTTATATACTTCTGCGTTACATTATCCGCAAATGCCTTCTGCCCCTCCGACAACACCTTGCTCTTGCCACCAGATACCGATTGCTGGCGATTTGAGCGCCCCTGAGTGCTCTTCCCCTCTTTTCTGCACCAAGTCTGCCAGAAAGCCTTGCACGACGCATAAGCGGCCTTATTACCGCCCTTCTCATCCCACAGCCGCATATCTGTCAGTATTTCCTGCCAATCAAGCTCCAAGCTCTCTGCATATTCCTTATCGAACTGCGTCGGCTCCCACTCAGATAATTTCTGTTTATTTTGAGCCTTCTTTCTTTTAGTTGATTTTGTATATTCTGTTCTTTGTAAGGTCTGTTCTTTGTAAGTGTCCTTGTTTTCCGTATCCGGTAAAACCGTATCCGGTTTTTCAGGACGCGGTGAATCTGAGACTATATAACGAGTTCCGGCGAACTGACCTTCCGTTTTAACGCTTTCACGCACTAAATAACCGTACTGCTCCATCGAGCCCAAAATGCGGTAGACTTTATCCCTGCCGATATCGAACCTGCGGCGCAGTTCAGTCACCCGAACCTGCCAGTCAGTCGGCTTGCTCAATAGGTACACCAGCACCCCCAGAGCGTCGGCAGATAGCCGCTCATCATTCATCAAATCATTTGGCAATACCGAGAAGTTCTCCCGTATGTTGCCCCTGATAATTAAACTGTCACTCATTTAACCCTCCACCCTGAACTTATTAGACTTCTTTAAGTTATCCCTAGCTGGCACCACTTTAAGGTTCCACGGCACATGCAGTCCAGACACAGCATCCAAACCAGTCTTATCGCAGACGCCCTTGAGCGGTACAATATGGTCAACGTGCCAACTGTTTTTGCCGTCACGAATATTAAGGCTCTTCCTGTGAGCCATAATCTGGTTAATCTCATGGAGATGCTGAAAAGTAAGCCACCTCGGAGTTGCTCTTTCCTCCCGCTCTTTTCTGGCTTTGTTGCTAAAATATCTAGCGATGCTAACGCGCTTGGCCCTGTAAAATGTCTTGCATTTAGTAAAAATGCCGTCCATCTGGCTACGGCTGTTCAACAAAAACAACCTGTGCTGTAACAGTGGCCTACTACGCAACTTGGCAATTTTCTCAACCCTGTCGAAATACTCTCCGTCTACCTGCAATGTTAGCTGGTGAACCTTTGTATATTCCTGCTTTAAATTAGTGCGAACAAAAAGAATTTTGCAGTGCGGGTTGTGAGTTCCCTCATGCATGGCACAGGACATATTATCTGTGCCCTTAATTAACGCCTTGTAAAATATATCAGGCTCATTTCTACCCAGCTTCTCAGCCCGAACAAGAGTGCCAACCTCCGGTATATAATCCTGAACATCCTCATTGCGAGAGTGTATTTTTGACCACCTCTTATCGCCCGTGCTGTAATTAGCAAAATATTCGTCGCCCTGAATAACATAGTTCTCAGGAAGGTTCCTAACCTTGCCCTTGCCATCCTTAAATTTAGCCACGATATCTTCATGGCCCTCAACCGCCCTGCTAGTAAATTTCACTTAAACTTCCTCTCCATAATCAGTTCCCACAACCGTGGCATTGGCGTGAGGTCAGATGACCCCATAACCAGTCTCTCTCCATATCCGAAGTCCTTTGCGTATGCATCCCGAACAAACGCCGTCTTGCCTATCCAGCCCTCCAACAGCATGCATTCTGGGTCATTTGTGCCGGTCACTAGCACCGCAAGATTTGCCTTAAACTTGTCTGCGCTGTCAAATATTAGCGAGCCCGTCTTGCTGAACTTCACATCAACCGATATGTCACCCAGCCATAAATCAACTCCGCCATCTGTCGCAATGTTAAGCCTCGGAGGTTCCGCCCCGAACAACCTGCACACTGCGAACTCTGCCATAAAGCCTAGCCGGTTAGCCTCAATCCGTGACTGCTGTTTATTTTCCAGCCGAGCGGAAACACCCATGCTTTCCAGCAATTTGACCGTATCCTGAGCCAAAAGGTCAGCCTCATGCCGGTCACGATTTGAAACCCTGATAATCATATTGACTGCTCGCCGCAGACTATATCAGCCACAAAACTCGGACGCTCTCCAATAGGAACCTCGGCCCAAGTCTTCACATGGTTTAACCGCAAGGCATCCTCAGCCTGCTTGCCCGATTTATAGCAGGCAGATGCAGTGACAAAGTTCTTCCTACCGATGTAGTCACATCTTGCCTCAGTCGCTGTACCGGTGCCCATAACCAAGCAATACAAAATAACAAACTCATACATCACATAACCCCTCTCTAACCAGCATGCACCACGTCGGGAAGCTGACTGTTGCTACGTTGTCTTTGCCAGCATAATCGCTGTTAATGCTCGACAGTAGGACAACGCATTTTATCGGCTGTCGGTCATATTTGTATATCAGCACCGGCTGATTATGCTCGAAGTTAGCGGCCTCAGTTACCTGCGCCCACCAGTCCGGCTTGAAGTTACCGCCCGCATTATTTGCATAGCGCTTGCACTCAATGGTCCAGCCATCTAGCCCTATCAGGTCGCCGTGGTCTCCGGCCCTATACTGCTCCAAGTCGCGCTTGGTCTGAATGCCTAGCTCGTCAAAGATTAGCTTGGCACATTCGCGCTCAAAGTTTGCGCCCTTATTTCTGCCATTAGTCATCGCACTCGTCCAAGCTGGACCCCCCGATTTTTACTGGCTGTTCTGTCCGGTATATCTTGCCCAAACTTTCGCCAGTTAATTTCTCATCAACGAAGCCATCATCAGGCAGGCTGGCTGACCACTCAGCATTCGACTTCTTCTGCCATTTCAACCAAAGCTCGTATTCCAGTTGAGAAACTTTACCTTCGAGTTCACGACGCTTAACCACTGAACACCTCGCACCAATCCTTCAAAGCAACCTTGCCCTTAGTGTACTTATAGATTGCCATCATGTGCATGCCACTCGGCGGGCGCTTGCCATATATCCAGTTGTGAACCGTGGGCTGTGTGACATTCAGTTCCCGTGCGGCCTGCGCTTGTCTAAGGCCTTCATTTACAAGGTATTCTTGGAATTTCATATTACTGTCCTTTATACGTTTGACACTACTGTGTATAAACTGTATTAAAGTAATTCTATAAAAAAGCAAAGGGAAAATATCAATGCAGGATAAGACTGTAGAACTTCAAGACTTACTTGATTGCCCAGATATAAAAGAAAAAATGGCCGACACTAATTGGCCTCCTTACAAAAGCAATGGCGTTCCAGATTATTTTGAGACGGTTCAGCTACACCATTTTAGCCCGTCACAACTTAACAAGCCCATTGCTAATTGGATATTCGACTATGTTTATCTGTCAAAAGATAAGCGTCGTGAAATTAAAGTCGGCGAGAATGCGGCGTATGGCACGGCAGTTCACGGCGGTATTCAGGCTGTGTTATCTGCGGGCACCTCAATAGAGGATGCATCAGAGGCCGCTATAATGGACTTTGACTTCCATCCCGCTGATGAGAGTGCAGAGAAGCGCGAGAAGTTCCGTGAGCTCATTCCTGCATGTATTGAGAGCGGTGTTGACCTTCTGGCTGAGACCTTCGGCGGCTGTCAGGAAGAAAAGAAAGTCACCTGCGAACTGGCTGGTATATCCGTGCCGGTCATGGGCTATGTTGATTTGTTCACAGACAAGGCATTCTGCGAAATCAAAACTAAGGCACCGCGTCAGGGTCCAGCAAGAAAAGACGGAACCCGTAATTTCGGCAAGGCTACTCTGCCTAAAAAGCCTGAGTTCAGTCACCTCTGTCAGGTTGCTATATATACGAAGGCTACAGAGCTAGTGCCTCACCTTGCATATGTATCAGCAGATGATGGCGTTCTGTTTACGCCTGAAAACTGCGAGGAGTTGCAGTCTGACATGCTAAACTATTGCTTAAATGAGATGCGTCGTCGTGCGGCTCTCAGGCAGAACCTGTTGCGTATTAGCACAGACCCGAAAGTTTTAGCCAGCCTGACTGACCCCGATTTTCAGCATCCGTTTTACTGGAACCACCAATTTAAAGATGAAGCAAAGGAGTTATGGAAAATATGACTGTATGGGAAACACTATCAACAATCGACGTATCTAAGCATGTCGAGAAAAAGAACGGCTTTACCTACCTGTCATGGGCGTGGGCTTGGACGGTGCTGAAACAGCACTACCCATCTGCTCAGTATGTAAAGCATAGTTACAGCGTCAACGGGCTCACAGTGCCCTATATGCTGGACCACAACGGCGATGCATATGTTTGTGTCACTGTAAAAATACCCCATAATTCGAGCGATATTACGGGACACTTGGCTGAGGCAACAGAAGTCATGCCGGTCCTAGACCATCGCAATAAACCCATCAAAAATCCAGACAGTTTTGCCGTCAACGCCAGCTTACAGCGTTGCATGGTCAAAGCTATGGCCCTGCTAGGTCTGGGTTGTTACATTTACGCTGGTGAGGATATGCCAGCGAACAGTTCAGGTGGACCGGACAGCTCCGGAAGCAAACCTGTGCCAAAGACCCCTGCGGTTGGCGTAAAAGAGACACAAGCTCACCAAAGCGCATTAGTTACTTCCGCAGGGGGCAACGGCCTAAATAAGATTAAACCTCCACTAGCCTTGGCTGATGAGGTAGCAATGGCACCAAATATAGAGAGCCTGAAAAACCTCTATAACCGTGTCTCAATGGGGCTGTCATCGGAAGATAAACAGCTATTCTCTAATCGTAAAAAGGAGTTGATGAGCAATGAATAGTTGCACATTTATGGGCCGCTTAGGTCGTGATTCAGAAATAAAAGAGGTTGGCGATACAAAACTTGTCAGCTTTCCTATCGGGTCTGATACAGGTTATGGCAAAAATAAATCAACCGTCTGGGTAGATTGTTCTATCTGGGGTGAAAACAGAGTTGGCCTTGCTGAGTATTTAAAGAAGGGCTCACAGGTCACAGTCATTGGCGAACTGAGCGAGCGAGAATATACCAATAAGGAAGGCGAAACAAAGAAGTCGCTTTCCTTGCGGGTAAATCAAGTTGGCTTGCCATCCAAGAATGATTCGTCTGGGCCATCCAGTAGTCCTGCGCCATCTAAGCCAGCAAACCTAGACGATGACATCCCGTTCTAAGAAACGACCACCCAAGAAGCCGAGCAAGTATCCCACCATAGATAACTTTGCTCGGTGCCACTTTTGCAATAAGCAGTTTAACTTCCGATATCAGGGTAGTGTAAACGGAAACAAAAAGGAGTTTTGTGACGATGAGTGTCTTATCGAAAATTATAGAAAAAATCTTCAGCGGCAACAGCAAGCCAATGAGGAATTTGACGCGCTCTGAGGAGCAAATAAACAAGGTGCTGGATATCACTTCGGCAGTGACCGGCATTAACAAAATTGATATTCTGGGCAGAAGAAGGGCCGCGAAACATGTCGAAGCAAGACACATCAGTATGTTTATCTGTGCAGAATTGCTGGGTATGTCTTACTCTGAAATCGGCAGGGCATTTGGGCGGGACCATACCACCGTATTCTATGCCCACAAAAAGCTCAGAAAAAGAACGCAGGGCAGAACCAGCCTTAACACAAATCTCAAAAAAGTAACTGAGAGAATGGCTGGATGAGCTTAGACAGCCGGACGGTTCGTTATGTCGTTCACGGTGATGTCGAAAAATATCAGGGAGACGGCTGGGAAGTTGTCTCTCAATTATCATTGCCTCATAGCCAGTACGCAGTGCTGATGGAGAATAAAGTGACCGAACCAGAGCTTGAATTTCCTGTGCTAATAGTGCCTCATGATGATGGTGTGCTAGTCAAAATCAAGGGCGAGACGGCTATCAAAAAGATGACCGCCAAGCAAATGATGGACCTAGCAATAGAACTAATCATGCGGGCTAACAGAAGGCACAACAATGATGACGCTCGGTAAAAACTTTATTGCCGATTTAAAAATATCTCAGACGGCCTCTGGTCTCGCTGGGGAATACATTGCCGCCGCGTCAGTTCTTGCAAGAGGCTGGCGCGTTGCTTTAGCGCAACAGGATTCAGTTGACCTGATAGCATGGCACCCCGACAGCGGGCTTACCCTACGCATTCAGGTGAAGGCTTGTCAGTCATCAAGACAGGGCGGAGGCAGAAACAGGGTCCACTTTCAGACCGGCCTCGGCGGGCAGAAAAGATTACCGACACTATCAGATTTCGATATTTTAGCCTGCGTATCGTCAGACCAACGAACAGTGTGGTATATTCCTGTTACATCTATCCGAGAAAAGAAACTCACTCGGAATATCACATTTTTCAGCAACCCCGAACTTGAGCGGGAAAGCTGGTCAGATGCTCTGGACACGCTCGGCGTGAAGGAAAAATAACATGAATCTATCAAAGCATTTTAGCTTGGCAGAAATGACCAAGAGCCAGACAGCGGTTCGTAAGGGCATACCAAACACGCCGACAGATGAACACATCGAGGCTATGAAGCTGGTCTGCGAACACATTCTGGAGCCTGTCAGAGAGCAGTACGGCATACCGTTCACGCCTAGTAGCGGATACCGCTCTGGTGAGCTCTGTATAGCCATAGGAAGCTCAGTAAATAGCCAACATGCCAAGGGCGAGGCGGTAGACTTCGAGGTGCCGACGATTAGTAATATGGAACTGGCAGGCTACATTGCTGGCAAGCTGGATTTTGACCAGCTAATATTAGAGAATTATTCGGGCGGGAATACCGGCTGGGTACATTGTAGCTACAAGGCTAAGGACAATCGTAAAGAGGTGCTGACCTATCAGAAGGGTCTAGGCTACCGGAAGGGGCTGATAGCGTAATGGCGACCATGTTAGATGAGTGGAAGGTTCTGCCACGGCTGGCCTTCCTAGCGATGATTATAATGGCCTTTAGGGTGACTGAGTGGTACATGGCTTTGTCAGTGCCCACCCTTGAGCAGTCCGGCTTCTGTAGCGTAGTCTATGGGGCTCTAACGGGCTCGTTTGCTATTTGGCTTGGAAAGGAAAAGTAATGTTACAGGCATTGATAGGTCCGGTCACAGGGCTACTAGATAAGTTTATTGAAGATAAGGACCAGAAGAACGCTCTGGCGCATGAGATAGCCACGCTTGCTGAGAAGCAGGCTCATGAGGCTAATATGGGCCAGCTAGAGGTCAACAAGGCTGAGGCCCAGCACCGGAGTATATTCGTTGCAGGATGGCGTCCGTTTCTTGGCTGGTGTCTATCACTGGCTATGGCGTGGCATTTTATATTCGCGCCGGTCACAATGTTTGTCTGCTCATATGCTGGTGTTCAGATTCCAGAGCTTCCCGTGTTTGATATGGACAGCCTGATGACTGTGTTGCTGGGCATGCTCGGATTGGGCGGGCTGAGAACTGTAGAAAAAGTAAAGGGATTAACAAAATGAACGACCACCAAAAGAGATGCCCGCGCTGTGGCGAGGCTTGGAAGACTGTCTATGTGCATGGACATGAGCAGTGCCTGACGTGCGGAAACATCGTAGACGATTGTTGTCAGGGCGAGGTGTGTCAGCCGACGGACGACACAGAGTAAAACCCCCCGCCGTTACAGCGAGGGGTCTCAGGGAGGAAACTGTCCGAGGTCAAAGGAGAGAAAGCCCCCAGACCCCTTATTGGTATATTATTTTTGCCGTTACAGCAAGGCTGTTAAGCGCCCGCAAATTCTGTTTTGGCCTCTTCCATCATATAGGCCATGTCTTCTTCATATCCGTCAACGCGATACTGGTCATCACCTGTGAGGCTACGCTTTTGTGGAGGTGTCATCCAGATGCAGTGTACGTCTAGGTCTTCGCAGATGTCGCCGTCAGCGTTGCGGCGAATGCCAGCAAACTCAGCGGCTGTATATTTAACTTCGCGGTCCCAATCAATCTGTGTGTATTCCATGATAATCTCCCTGTTTTTGCTATGGGCTCTCCCCATAATATAAATATAGGCTAAGGGTATAGATATGTAAAGCCCTAATATGCAATTTTATTTATATTTTTTTCGGGGGTGTTTTAGCGCATTATCTGGGTGAAGCCGAAGTACAGAAAGCCGAACACGATTAGCACAAGTAAAACAATCATTACCCACATGATAATTTCCTCAGCTTTTTCTTCTCTCAGCTTGGCATCAATCAGCCGCTGTTTTCGTATCTGTCCCTGTAGGCGGATAATATCCTGCCACGCATCCGGCCCATAATGGCCTATGACGAAGAGCCTTAGCTCCTCCTCCATGCGTTTGATTTTCTTCTGGTGGGCCCATGTCTCAAGAGCCTCCTCGTCAACAGTACCGATGCGACGCGACTTGGCCTTCTGGTGCCCGTCCTTAACAGACTGCACTGCGCCCATCCAGCGAGATAAATCGCCCGCCATAGATTCGACATCTTTCGCCGCCGCGAACCCCTTTTTAATGGCAGAGAACGCAGAGGTTGCAATAGCCATCGCGGTAATGGGGTCCATTTCATCAGCCTTTTGTGAGAGCCTTGTCTAGCTTGTCTTCCATTCTGTGAAGCGCCTCTGAGAGCTTGTCCACCGCGTATGTGAGGTCACTCTTGCTTGCAAAATCCTCACGGGTTCGGTTTAGCAGGATATCAATGCGCTTTATCTCACGCACCTGCAAAGACAAAAACCAGCCGACACCTGTGAGCAGAGCGCCCAACAAGAGGTCTATCAGATTGTGCATTTCCATTTTATCGCCTTATGCGTAAGGGCTATCGCCAAGAACGCTTGTATCCCATGCCGCTTTAAGCTCGGCAATGGTAGACGCTGATGAGATTGCTGAACCAGCCGGAGCATCGCGCAGTGCATCTTTAGCCGCCGCAATAGCTGTTGTGCTAGTGCCAGCCTCAAGTGCCTTCATAAGCTCAACGTCTTTATCTGCAAGCAACGGTGCCCGAACCTCACGGATTTTATCCTGAAAGATTTCTTTTGCGGCTGTCATGTCTTCTGAGATGACAGAACCAGAAAGCGACCAAGCTCCACGAAAGTGGCGGTCTGATGGGACGGTGGCAGTTGAAGCATCAATCTGATTGCCGTCTCTGTCTACTATGTATGTTGTTGCCATTGGTAAAACTCCTACGCGGCTAAATCAGTGACTGTTAATTCTTCTGAAATCTTCCAAGCATTGCGCCACTCTCTTGTCGCTGGAAGCTGTTCCTTACGGCATATTACCATCTTAGGCTTGTTGCCGCTATCATAGTCCCGCCACACAGATTGCGGGCAGTCCTTCATAATGAGATACTCGATAGCCTGTTCTTCTGTCATTGCATCAATAGGCTTAGTCTCATGCAATAGATAGCCCCTAGTATGCTTTGTAAAGCCTTCTGAAGCCTCATCCTTTGCTAACTCATGGTATACCTCTACTGGTGGTAAGATACCGCCCTGTAGCGCACACGCCATCCAGTTAGGGTCAGGCACAAGTATCTTGGCACACTCATCAAGGCTGTCCTCATACACTACACGATAGTCAGACTGATGACCTTCTAGGTTTTCCTTTGCCCAGCATAGTCTGTCCCAGAGGTGGGTGCCTTGAAACTCTGGGGTCACTGTCATGCTAGGTCTCCGAAAGTGTTAGAGTAGAAGTATCCATCTTCCAACGAATTAGCAGTGATAATCCAACGTGATATTCTGTATAGACCAGCGGTAGAAGTTGTGCCGCTAGTTCCAGTAAACACGCCGCATGTTCTGTTTATTCCACCGTTATCTGCGTTGGTGCTAACACTAATATTATATGTTGCGTTGCCCATACTGCTGGCAATGTTTACCGTCCCATTTCCAGTTCCATTGTCCGACCAACTTGTCGTGTTGAATGAGTCAATAATAGCACTTGTCCCTGTGTCGTTTACATAAGACCATTGCTTCGCACTACCATTCACAACGTACTGCGTATCAAGTGAGCCAGCGGTG
>Ga0115008_10000665_pt1 | contig 26486 bp, 12 predicted proteins | sample FraStrMetagenome_FD_87164 | JGI IMG/M metagenome (GOLD analysis project Ga0115008, IMG submission 87164) | Marine eukaryotic phytoplankton communities from Arctic Ocean - Fram Strait ARC3M Metagenome | ecosystem: Environmental > Aquatic > Marine > Oceanic | place: Fram Strait | collected... | reverse complement strand
GGTTGGACCTATTGCCATTTTAACATTAGGGTACAATTGCTTAATAGCATGCCCTAATAAATGAGCACATGAATGACGAATAATTTCTAAACCTTCATTATCCTTGCTGGTAATAAGTTGTAATGAGGCATCTTCAGTAATCAATTCACACGCATCTACAAGAGTACCATCGATACGTCCAGCGATAGTTGCTTTCGCAAGACCAGGGCCAATATCAAGGGCAACATCCATTATAGAAACAGCTTTGTCAAAAACGCGTTGTGAACCATCAGGGAGAGTAATTACAGGCATACTTTTTTCCTTCTCAGTGGCGGCGCATACTAAGCGTCGCTTGAATTTATTATAAAATGATTAAGTTAGCGTCTCTTTCTATAGCGACTAACTAGAAGGTATCCTTAAAACACAAAAAAGAGCTAAACGCTCTTTTTTGGTGAATTGGCGATGATTGTAAAAGCCTTATTCGTATTAAACAAGTAATTTTCAATACATAGCCCTATTTACTGTAGTAAATTGACATATAACAGGTGTCACTCGAATATTTTTGACTTATTAACACTTGAAAAACGCTTAAATATGACTTTATAAAGATACAAACCAAACAAATACTATTCTGTTGTTATTGCTAAAGCCATAGCTTCAGCAACTTTAATACCGTCAATTGCAGCAGATAATATACCACCAGCATAACCAGCACCCTCTCCAGCAGGATATAAACCTTCAGTATTTAAACTATGAAATTTATCGCGATGACGAGTAATTTGAATTGGTGAGGAAGTTCTAGTTTCTACAGCAGTTAAAGTAGCTTCTGGCATTGAAAAACCATTAATTTTTTTATTGAAAACAGGTAATGCTTCTTTTATGGCGGCAATGGCAAAATCTGGCAGCGTTTCTCTTAAATCACAGTAAGTCACACCTGGCTTATAAGAGGGGGCTACGCTTCCATGTTCGCCACTTTTACGATCAGCAATAAAATCACCAACTAACTGTACTGGCGCATCATAATTTTCCCCACCAACTTTGAACGCTTTTTCTTCTAATTTTCGTTGAAAATCCATGCCTGCCAAAACATAGTCACGATCACCAGCAAATTCACCACAGCTAGCTTTATCAGTAAAGTCACTTGGCTCAATACCTACTACAATAGCACTGTTGGCATTACGTTCATGACGTGAATATTGGCTCATACCATTGGTCACAAGACGGCCTTCTTCTGACGCTGCTGCAACAACAGTTCCACCAGGACACATACAAAAACTGTAGACTGATCGACCATTACTACAGTGATGCACTAATTTGTAGTCAGCTGCACCTAAAATTTCATTACCCGCATTTTTACCAAAGCGCGCTTCATCAATTACTGATTGTTCATGTTCAATTCGAAAACCGACAGAAAAAGGTTTAGCTTTTATATAAACCCCTTGCTCAAACAGCATTTCAAACGTGTCACGGGCACTGTGACCTATAGCGAGAGCAATATGATTAGTTTTGATATATTCGCCGCTTGATAATCTCAAGCCAGTAACTTTTTTATTTTCATAACCTGCAATAGGATCAGTGATACTTTCCTCATTACCAAGCTTATCAAATTCAATAGAATCAACACGCTGGTTAAAACGAATGTCTCCACCTAATTCAATTATTTTTGCACGCATTTTTTCAACCATAGTAACCAGTTTAAAGGTACCTATATGTGGTTTACTAACAAATAAAATTTCTTCGGGGGCACCCGCCGCAACAAACTCATCAAGTACCTTGCGGCTATAGTGTTTACGATCATTCACTTGACTATAAAGCTTACCATCTGAAAAGGTACCTGCGCCACCTTCACCAAATTGCACATTTGATTCAGTATTTAATATTTTTTTACGCCAAAAGCCAAAGGTATCTTTGGTACGTTGTCTTACTTCTTGACCACGCTCGAGTATGATGGGCTTAAAACCCATTTGTGCAAGTAATAACCCTGTAAAAAGCCCACAAGGCCCCATGCCTATAACAACTGGACGATTTTCAATGTGGGTAGGTGCTTGGCTTACAAACTTATAGGCCATGTCTGGTGTGGCTCTAACTTGGTTGTCATCCTGAAAATTGGCTAGCAATTCATCGTTGCGGGTAGTATTAATATCAAGCGTATAAATCAAAATAATATTATTTTTTTGTCTTGCATCGTAGCCGCGTTTAAATACCGTAAAATTAAGTAACTGGCTTTCATCAAGCGATAATTTACATAAAATAGCTTGTTCAATTGCATTATCTTGATGATCAAGCGCAAGTTTAATATTGGTCAAACGAATCATTGTTTACTATGTGGCCTAAAAAATGGTATTTATTTTGTTATTTTATCTGTTTGCTCGCATTTAAGAAACAAGAGATTGAAATTGCGCACAACAAAGGTATGATCTACCCTTTAAATTCACAATTAAACAAATTAAAAAGTATTATGGCATTTGTAGTCACTGATAATTGTATACTCTGTAAATACACTGATTGTGTCGCAGTTTGCCCAGCTGATGCCTTTTATGAAGGGCCTAATTTCCTTGTTATTAATCCTGATGATTGCATTGACTGTGATTTATGTCCAGTTGAGTGCCCTGCTGGTGCAATTTTTCAGGAAGATGACGTACCTGCCGATCAACAAGAGTTTATTGAACTCAATGCCGAGTTATCGAAACACTGGCCACGTATTACAGAATTAAAAGCACCTTTGCAAGATGCCAAAAGTTGGGATGGTGTCACCGATAAATTACAATATTTAGAGATTCAGCCTGAAGAGTAAATTCAAAACCATATCACTTTCCTTTATTGTTCAACGCTTAAAATAATTACTGTTTAACGTGGTATTTCAGGCAAAAATAGCCATACTGACTAATAAGCATGAGACTAAGAACTCTCTTTTAGGAGGATGTCTAAATGATTAATCAACTGACTGAAAAACGTATAACATGCCCTCATTGTGGTCATCACTTAAGTACCACAATAGATACCACTTCTGGCGATCAGGATTATTATGATGAGTGTCCTGCTTGTTGTATGGAAATTCATTATCATATGCACATTGATGATTATCGAAAAAAAGTACAGTTGACTGTAGATTGTGATGATGAGCAGATTTTTTAATCTATAATTTTCAAACACCTTAGGAATAAATGAATATTGAAATTCAATAAGGTGAAATCTATCAGTCATGAAAATGTTAACTAAATAGTTATCTAAGTGCGTTGCCGCTTATTAACTTGTTTGCTGATGTGTTCTCATTTACTATTTATTACCTGTAATGAATCCGTTTATCAATAAATACTAATAACCTACCCTGTTCCCTAAATAATTTATGATTATATGAACCTAACTGATTTCATTTCACACAGTAAAAGCTTACTAAAACTCACTTACCCTATTTTAATCGCTCAATTAATTCAAAACTTAATGGGCTTTGTTGATATTGTTATGGCTGGTAGAGTAAGCGCAATAGACTTAGCTGCTGTCGCTGTCGCCAATAGTATTTGGTTACCTTTAATTTTAACCATTTATGGTTTAATCATGGCATTAACAGCGATTGTTTCGCAACTGAATGGCGCTAGGAAATATCAGCAGATCGTTGAACAGACCTATCAAACAGCTTGGATAGCCATAGTATTAGGGATTATATTAATCCTATTTTATTATCTCCTTCGTCCGCTTATAGAGCCCCTAATCACCTTAGATGTTGAACTAGAATTACTGATGTTTGATTATTTAGGTTATGTTGTCTGGGGAGCACCAGGCTATTGTCTCTATTTAGTACTTCGCAATTACGCTGAGGGACTTTCATATACTAAGCCCACCATGATTATCAGTATTATTGGTTTACTTATTAATATTCCAGCTAACTATATATTTATTTATGGAAAATTTGGTTTTCCAGCGTTAGGTGGTGCTGGCTGCGGACTTGCTACCGCCATAGTATATTGGTCAATGTGTATTGGAATGTTAATACATTGTTTTTATTCAAAAAACCTCAAGAAATATAACTTGTTTGAGCAATGGTATTGGCCGGTTTTAATAAAGATTAAGTCTATCTTAGCGCAAGGTCTACCAATTGCGATGTCGTTACTGTTTGAAGTGAGCCTATTTGCTATCGTCGCAATTATTCTTGTTCCCTTTGGCGCGCAAACAGTAGCAAGTCATCAAGTTGCCTTAAACTTTACAGGTTTAGTCTTCATGGTACCTTTAAGTATAGCAATGGCTACAACGATTAAAGTTGGCTTTGCGGTTGGTAATAAAAACCTACAACAAGCAAAAGACTATACGCTTTACGCCATTATGCTTGGTCTTGCGCTTGCTTGCTTTACTGCATTAATAACTGTTGTACTTAGAAACCAAATCGCCAGTATATATACTACTGAAATTGCTGTTATTGAGTTAGCGGCAAGTTTAATGCTACTCGCCAGTATCTATCAATTTTCAGATACTATTCAGGTTGTTTCAGCAGGAGCACTTAGAGGCTACAAGGACACTAAATCAATACTGTATATTACGTTTGTGTCTTATTGGTTAATCGGTTTACCTGTTGGTTTAATGCTAGGCTTAACTGATTGGATTATCACTAGTCTTGGGCCTTATGGTTTTTGGATTGGTTTTATTATTGGTTTAACTACTGCAGCAATATTACTTGCATGGCGTTTACACATAATTCAACGTCGTATTAAAAACGATATTTTATTACAAGTACCTGTTGAACATATCGTTTAAGTATACGATCGTAAGTGAATATTTTATTGTTTTGGTTATTTAACCAGCAAGTAGTCATTATTTAGCGCTACATCAAAGAAAATTACTTGCAAGGCGTTTACGCAAAAGCTACCATAGCGCCCGTTGAGTAATCAACATTTGCTCGCTTAGCTCAGTTGGTTAGAGTACTTGCATGACATGCAAGGTGTCGCTGGTTCGAGTCCAGCAGCGAGCACCAAATATAACAAAAAAGCTACTATTTTATAGTAGCTTTTTTGTTTCTACTGCCTTATTAAATGTGTGTTTATACTCTGTATTTATGAGTAATACATAACTATTTTTTTATTAGCATACATCACAACTTTGCTCATTTATCCATTTAGCATTTTATAGCAAACTGCTATAATTCCCGTCGTTAATTTTAATCAATAAAGAAAATACATGAGCGCAGCAAAGCTAAAGTTATCTGTAACTAATACTAAAACATCCGATCATTCATCAATTGATAAAAAGCAATTTATTAAGCTAGAGAAGAAGTTAAGGCGTAATGTCGGTCAAGCAATTTCTCAATATAATATGATCGAAGATGGTGATAAAGTGATGGTCTGTCTCTCTGGTGGCAAAGACAGTTATGCAATGCTCAGTATTTTAATGTTATTAAAACAGTCGGCACCGATTAATTTTACTATTATTGCCGTTAATTTAGATCAAAAACAACCTGGTTTCCCTGAACATATTTTGCCCCAATACCTTGACAACCTAGGTATTGAATACAAGATAGTTGAAGAAGACACTTATAGTATTGTTAAAGAGAAAGTCACTGAAGGGAAAACTACTTGTAGTTTATGCTCTCGTTTACGCAGAGCTATTTTATACAAAACAGCTAAATCAGTGGGTGCAACAAAGGTTGCTTTAGGCCATCACCGCGATGACATGATTGAAACTTTAATGTTAAACATGTTTTATGGCGGAAAAATCAAAGCCATGCCAGCTAAACTTGTCTCTGACAATGGTGAACATGTCGTTATTCGCCCTCTGGCTTTTTGTAAAGAAAGTGAGCTTATTCAATACAGTAAATTTAAACAATTCCCTATTATCCCCTGTAACTTGTGCGGCACCCAACCTAATATGCAACGTCAAAACATTAAAGCTATGTTAAACCAGTGGCATGAGACTTTTCCAGGTAGAATTGAATCTATGTTCACCGCCATGCAAAACGTGGTCCCTTCGCATTTGTGCGATAGTGAATTATTTGATTTTACCAACATAACTCAAGATTCAGGAGTGATCAATGGAGGCGATAAAGCCTTTGATCAAGAGGTCTTCAGTAATGAACTTCAGAGAAACACTACACCTAGCGATGATAAAAAATTCAATAAGCATTACTTAAAATCTAGCAAGCGACTTAACATTACCGAAGTAAATTAAGTATTGAAATAACTTAAGCCTTATTGCTAAGCTAATCGCTAACTTAATATTAAGCTAATGACTCTGGCGTTTTTAATACTGATATTAATGAATTAATGCAATATTATCAGAGCTAGGTTTAATAAAATAAGCTTGGTTTTGTCTTAGCATGTCTGTAATGTCCAATACGTATTCACTCCCCCGCTCGGAATAGTGTATAAGACCAGCAGCTAAAATTTGCGGGTCAAGAGATTGTTCTTTAACTCTCAGCTCTGCACGAAGCGTTCTTAATAGCTGGTAAGCATTATGCTTATTTATGTTATTAAAGTACCCTTCTACAGATGCCTCAACACTTTTAAACGCTGCTACTTCGTGGTTTGCACCAAAATTTCTATTTTTAGGTACCATACCGCAACCTTTTTGATAACACCAAATACCAAAAAAGTTTAAACCAACTTTAGCGAACCTTGATGTCCCCCAAGCAGACTCATTAGCGGCTTGCACCAACACTAATTCACTTGGGATAATATCAACGCGCTGTAAAAGTGCTTCAATTAAATGTAACGTCGAATCCTTTGGATTAATTCGGTAATTTTCAGCCCAATTTTTTAATAAAGCACCTTGTTCTTTAGTTACACCTGCTCCTAAAGAAACGTTTTGATGCCAAAGGGCTAATTGATTTCGCTGAGCCAGCAATTTATTATTAACTTTATTAATTGCTGGTAAAAGGAACGCAAAAAACTTTCTCTTTTTAGTCGGTATATCAGTAATCTGTGCAAAATCTGGAATGTTAATAGAATGAAGTGCTTGTTCGCTTACTTTAGCTACAGTTTTTTTCAGAGGTATTTCATCAACGTCATTCATTTCAGGTTTTACTTTTCCTTCTACAACCGGTAATACTGTACCAAGTATTAAAGGTTTTGGTACAAGAAAAGTAAAAGGGGCAATAATAGCCATGGCTAAAACCACAACCAATACAATACGACTTAATAATGATGTAATCATAGAATAATCCTAGTAACAGTTATCATTAAGCTGAAAAGCTATCATCGGTATCAGTATAGTCGTTTTTAGAAGTCTTTTGTTCAAAAATCCCTTCATCATCACCGCTTAACTCGCACAAAACCCCAAAAATTTCACGATATAAAATTCCTTTTACATTATAAAATAATGGTGCAAGGTAAGATAAGCCAAATAAAAAAAACAGAATAGCTAACAGTAATAAATTAGATTCAAGCAAAAAAACCATGGGCAATACTAAAGTTAATAAAGTCATTAATAAAAAACCGTAAATGACAAGTAGTGGTAACAAGCTAAAACGTAATGAACGTAACGAAGTTATAATAGCTTGTAGTGGTGAGTATTTTTTTTCTACGACCAAAGGAATAGTTAATGATAATAATGCTGCTAAAATAATTCCAGGTATAACAAATAACTGCACACCAATATTAATTAATATTGAGGTTAATAGCGCACAAAGTGCTACCCAGCTACCGCGGTTTAAAAAGCCCCAAACCATTTTAGGGTGTATTGGTTTGTTAACTGCATGAAAAACACCTATCATTTCAATACCTGCAATGAAAGGCCAGATGGTAATGGTAACAATAATATTAATAATCTGTAGCGCTTGTGAGTTTTGCTCGGGAACTTGTGCTTGTTGAAGAATAAGCTCGATACCACCAAAGAAACTACTTGCTACTAATGATACTATAATACCCAATACCAACACGAACAAAAGTGCCAAGTTAATCGACATTCTTGATTTTTTTGTATTAGACCATGCCTCACTTAACACCGCTTTACTATTAATTTTATATTGACCCACTAACGCTTGTTCAATAGTACCGCCAACATTTATCAGTTTAGATTTCTCAGACAAAACACTTCCTACCAACTCACCAAAAAAATTTTTCACATTATACTGCAAATAAAAAAATAATGCCTTAGCTGAACTAAACAGAACAACAGACAGAGGAATCAAACACTGTACAGCCATTCATTGCGAATTAACTGAACAATATTCAAGCAAAAAAGTCTGTAACTTAACTTGCTGCAGTGAAATTATCAATTAACCTAAATTGTTACGAAGAAAGATCAGACAATACCAATTGAATTGCCAAGAAAAGTAATATGAACCCCATAAGCCTATCAACAAGGTAACCTTTTCGTTGTAAAATAACACGAACTCGTTCTTGGGTTAGTAAACAAGATAATAAGCAAAACCAGGCCGCCGTTGCGAAGACTAAATAAGCACCATAGGCAACCTTTATAGGTAACAACGTTTCAGGGGCAATAACTACTGAAAATAAACTTACAAAAAATAAAGTCGCTTTAACATTTAAAGCATTAATTAAAAAACCATCAAAAAAAGCTTTTTTACGTGAGAGCGTATTTATCGCAATCGACTTCTTATCTTTATCAACTTTAGACACATTGACTTTAGACAAAGCTACATTAGTGACAGTTACATTAGAGACAATTACAGGGGCCGCATTCGGCTGTGATTGTTGTTTTTCTTGTAAAGCCACCGCAGGATCTAATTCTATAGATGGTTTTTTAGCACGTAAACAATGCCAAGCTACATAACAAAAATAGGCTGCAGCAATATACTTAAGTAAAGAAAATAAGTACGGTTCGCTAGCAATTAAGAACCCAATACCAACTAACGAATAAGTGACATGTACTATAATACCGGCGGCAATACCTAAACTAGAAAAGATAGCAACTTGGCGATTATACTTAATACTTTGCTTTAAGATGAGGGCAAAATCTGGCCCCGGACTCGCTACCGCAAACAGATGAACTGTAGCAATCAATAAAAATTGTTCGAACACGTGCATAAAAATTAAATTATTTAAGCTAAATTTAATTTAGCTTACCTTATATATACGTTAAAGCGATATCAATATCGATTGATGCTGTATTAATCCTATTAATATGAACACCTCAATGATGTATAGAAACAATGATATTTGTTTAACACTAATTAAAGCTTGATTGAAGATTAGATTAATTGCTATGGCTATTCATTAATACTTTAAAGCATTAATGATTTTAAAAATTATTAATACTAATTTTTAAAATACACACACAACATAAATTAATAGTAAATTCGTTATCGTTGTGGATATTGTTGATGTATACGCGCTAAAATTTCTGCAAAGTATTCAAAGCCGTATTTTTTTGCTAAGGCGACATTATTTTCTGGTATTTTTTCTGGTTGCTTATATACCGACAATACTCTTTCCATACTAGTTTCTCTAATAATATGTAGCATTGGATATGGCGAACGGTTAGTAAAGTTACTCGCACTATCAAAACACTCATCGGCAAAACAATACTCAGGATGCATCGTTGCGAGTTGAAATATACCTTCAAAACCATGGTCAATTAACAAAACATTTGCTGCATCGACTAAATCTAAGTAGCGTTCAAAACGACGAAAACCCTCAGAAAAAATAATTAAACTTGTTTCAACCTCAGGGGTGTCATTAAGATAGGTACATTGTTCTAATAAAATAATTAACGCTGATTTAAGCTGTTCGGTATCAGTACTATGATAAAAAATAGTGTTATTGGTAAATTCTTTTTTAGCAAAAGGACAAAAATTTAAGCCAATAATTACCTCGTCAATCCACTGTTTAGTTGCTTTAATCTCAGGAAAATTTTGAGCATTAATTGGCTGTGTAGGAAAGTGACTCATAATAAATTCATCGTTAACTTATGATTGCTGTAGTTGCCACATATGATTATATTGACCTTGCAGTGCAATAAGACTTTTATGGTTCCCCTGTTCGACTATTTTACCATGACTCATCACAATAATATTATCACTATCAATAATAGTAGATAAACGATGGGCGATAACTAAACTCGTTCTATTTTTAGCCACGTCATTAATGGCCGTTAAAATAGCTTGTTCTGATTTACTATCAAGTGATGATGTTGCTTCATCAAAGACCAGTATTTGCGGGTTTTTTAAAATAGTTCGGGCAATAGCAACTCTTTGTTTTTCTCCGCCAGAGAGTTTTAAACCGCGTTCGCCAACAACCGTATTAGCTCCTTCTGGCAAACTCGCAATAAACTCAGATAAGTTGGCATGTTGAATAGCAGCATACACTTCAGTTTCTGAAGCACTTGGACAACCATAATGTACATTACTAAACAATGAATCATTAAAAAGTACGGTATCTTGAGGCACTATACCGATGTGAGTTCGCAAAGAGTGTTGGCTAATTTCACTAATATCTTGGTCATTAATAGTTATACTACCAGAATTAACATCGTAAAAGCGGAACAGTAACTTTACTAACGTTGACTTACCAGCCCCGCTTTGACCAACAACAGCTACTTTTTGACCTGCTTTTATCGTAAAAGACACCGCTTCAATAATTGGCCGCTTCATATCATAAGCAAAACTAATGTTGTTAAAAGTTACATTCGCATGCTTATCAATACCTGAACTAATTGACTTTATATTTAGTTCAAGAGCATTTTTCTTATCGACAATTTTGGGTGTTTTAGCTAATAAACTAAATAAATTTTCAATATTCGCTAACGCACCTTTAATTTCTCGGTACACAAAACCAAGAAAGTTAAGTGGTATAAATAACTGCATCATGAACGCATTAATCAATACAAAATCACCTAGAGTCATCAACCCATAACTGACATGATGTGCGGCTAATGCCAACATACTTGTCATTGCTATTGCAATAATTAATGCTTGCCCTGCATTTAAAGCAAAAAGCGATAAACGATTTTTAATTTTGGCTTGCTCCCAGTTCTTTAACTCTTGATCGTACCTTTGTGCTTCAAATTCTTCATTGGTAAAATATTTAACCGTTTCATAGTTTAATAAACTATCAACGGCACGAGTATTACTCGAGGAGTCTGCTTTATTTGCTGCACGAACAAACCGAGTTCGAAGCTCAGTCGCAAACACTGAATAACTAATATAGGTAAAAATTGAGACGAACGTTATCAAAGCAAACCAAATACCATAATTTACAAAGAGGATCGTTATCACCATCACGATTTCGAGTAATGTAGGAACAATATTAAAAACCATGAATCGCATTAAAAAACTAATGCCTGAAGTGCCGCGTTCTATATCGCGAGATAATCCCCCAGTTTGCCTATTGAGGTGAAAATCTAACTCAAGGGCATGTAAGTGCTGAAAAACCTTCAAACCTATACGACGGATAGCTCGCTCGGTAACTCGACCAAACAGAGTGTCACGAATTTCAGCGAGTACAACAATAGAAAACCTAACAGCACCATATGCTGCTACTAAAGCAAAGGGGACTAATAGAATAGCTGATTGCTTGTCTAAGTTATTATTATCAAGCGTGTCAACAATATCCTTAAGTATAAAGGGTAAATAAACACTAGCAACTTTAGTTAATACTAAACAAAGCATTGCGAGTAAGATACGTTTTTTGTATTCAAATAAATACGGTAATATGAGCTTAAATGCTTGCCAGTTAAGAGAACTGACTTCTTCATTTAAATAGCTGGAGGGACGCATAGACTTCTTAAATAGATAAAAATACTAATGATAAATGAGAAACTAGCTTTCACCTAACGATAAAGGCAATATAATTTGCATTGTAATTAATTTTTTGAAAAATTTAAAAGGCTGCTTTTCATGGCTATTATAAATGCTAAGATCATTTTATATAGTTGCTAATCATAACGAAAGGAACTGAAGTACATGACAACACAAGTGTGTTTACTAATTGCTGCTGTATTATTGGCGGTATTCTCAGCCAAATTACTTGTGACTGGGGCTATCACCATTGCCAAACGTTTTAGTATTCCTGAGTTTATTATCGGTGCTTTTATTATAGGCTTTGGCACCTCATTACCAGAATTTGCAGTCAACATTCAAGCCGCTTTAAACGGTAATACCGAACTTGCTATTGCCAACGTTTTGGGCAGTAACTTGTTTAATACCTGCGTAACCCTTGGTTTACTTGGTTTATCTGGTCAATTAATTATTAATCAAAATGTTAGGGTCAAGGATGCCCCCTATAATTTAATTGCTGCGTGCATGGTGGCGGTATGCGGCAATCAATTATTTTTAGACCACATCAACTATCATCAAATAATGTTTAGTCACGCGTTAATATTCTTATGCTTCTTTAGTATTTATGTTTATTACACCTTATTGGAAGTCAAAGAGGGCGAGTCTCATAAAAAGCCTCTGCACCAAGACCATCAACAGGCCATCTTCACACAAGATAAACCCTCAAGTATTAAGCCTTTTGTATTTATAATTACCGGACTTATAGGCTTGGTATTTGGCGGGGAACTGATTGTTCATTCAGCTGAAAAAATTGCACAATTAATGGGGTTATCTGATCGTTTAATTGGCTTATTAATTGTAGGCCCAGGTACATCAATGCCAGAGCTCATTGCCAGTTTAGTGGCTCTGCGCTCAAAAAGTACAGCGCTAATATTAGGTAATGTAATTGGGTCTAATGTTTTTAATATATTTTTTACGTTAGGTGTTACCGCTATTATTAAACCACTGCCTCTTGATGCCACACTAAATCAAGCAGTGTTTTTTAATATATTAGCAGCGAGTTTATTAACTTTGATGTTTTGGCTTGTTCCCCCAAAAAAAATTAGTCGGCTAACAGCTTTGCTTCTATTGCTAATTTACCTAGTCTACAGCGTATTAGCTATTTTCAGCTAAACCCCTTCAAGTTAGTATAATCAAATTTTCACCATTATTATGCACAGTGATTTAACCAGAAAACTCTACGTGAACGGCATTAATTTTTAACAAAAGTATGGGACACCCACAAACTTTAAATATCAATATAAGCTCTAAAAATACTTAAGTATTCGCTTATTTTTTTGATGTAGGCTTGAGTCATGTTGAAGACCTCTTTATTGGTGGTTATTCAACCAGAGTAAAGAGGTTGGTATTATATAATTATAAGCGACTGTCCTTATTAATTTACGCCAAGGGAAGCAAAGGCAAGTTTACTCGCATCAAAGTTTTGCCAGTCTTGATTGACTAAATAAACCAGCTGTTCACCAATAATAATGAAGTCTTCGTACGGAATTAAAAAACTTACCGCGCTTTTTACGCCATCCCATACACCGTCCCAGCTCCATGCATGGAGCTGGGACGGTGTATGGGATGGCGTAAAAAGCGCGGTAAGTTTTTTAATTCCGTACGAAGACTTCATTATTATTGGTGAACAGCTGGTTTATTTAGTCAATCAAGACTGGCAAAACTTTGATGCGAGTAAACTTGCCTTTGCTTCCCTTGGCGTAAATTAATAAGGACAGTCGCTTATAATTATATAATACCAACCTCTTTACTCTGGTTGAATAACCACCAATAAAGAGGTCTTCAACATGACTCAAGCCTACATCAAAAAAATAAGCGAATACTTAAGTATTTTTAGAGCTTATATTGATATTTAAAGTTTGTGGGTGTCCCATACTTTTGTTAAAAATTAATGCCGTTCACGTAGAGTTTTCTGGTTAAATCACTGTGCATAATAATGGTGAAAATTTGATTATACTAACTTGAAGGGGTTTAGCTGAAAATAGCTAATACGCTGTAGACTAGGTAAATTAGCAATAGAAGCAAAGCTGTTAGCCGACTAATTTTTTTTGGGGGAACAAGCCAAAACATCAAAGTTAATAAACTCGCTGCTAATATATTAAAAAACACTGCTTGATTTAGTGTGGCATCAAGAGGCAGTGGTTTAATAATAGCGGTAACACCTAACGTAAAAAATATATTAAAAACATTAGACCCAATTACATTACCTAATATTAGCGCTGTACTTTTTGAGCGCAGAGCCACTAAACTGGCAATGAGCTCTGGCATTGATGTACCTGGGCCTACAATTAATAAGCCAATTAAACGATCAGATAACCCCATTAATTGTGCAATTTTTTCAGCTGAATGAACAATCAGTTCCCCGCCAAATACCAAGCCTATAAGTCCGGTAATTATAAATACAAAAGGCTTAATACTTGAGGGTTTATCTTGTGTGAAGATGGCCTGTTGATGGTCTTGGTGCAGAGGCTTTTTATGAGACTCGCCCTCTTTGACTTCCAATAAGGTGTAATAAACATAAATACTAAAGAAGCATAAGAATATTAACGCGTGACTAAACATTATTTGATGATAGTTGATGTGGTCTAAAAATAATTGATTGCCGCATACCGCCACCATGCACGCAGCAATTAAATTATAGGGGGCATCCTTGACCCTAACATTTTGATTAATAATTAATTGACCAGATAAACCAAGTAAACCAAGGGTTACGCAGGTATTAAACAAGTTACTGCCCAAAACGTTGGCAATAGCAAGTTCGGTATTACCGTTTAAAGCGGCTTGAATGTTGACTGCAAATTCTGGTAATGAGGTGCCAAAGCCTATAATAAAAGCACCGATAATAAACTCAGGAATACTAAAACGTTTGGCAATGGTGATAGCCCCAGTCACAAGTAATTTGGCTGAGAATACCGCCAATAATACAGCAGCAATTAGTAAACACACTTGTGTTGTCATGTACTTCAGTTCCTTTCGTTATGATTAGCAACTATATAAAATGATCTTAGCATTTATAATAGCCATGAAAAGCAGCCTTTTAAATTTTTCAAAAAATTAATTACAATGCAAATTATATTGCCTTTATCGTTAGGTGAAAGCTAGTTTCTCATTTATCATTAGTATTTTTATCTATTTAAGAAGTCTATGCGTCCCTCCAGCTATTTAAATGAAGAAGTCAGTTCTCTTAACTGGCAAGCATTTAAGCTCATATTACCGTATTTATTTGAATACAAAAAACGTATCTTACTCGCAATGCTTTGTTTAGTATTAACTAAAGTTGCTAGTGTTTATTTACCCTTTATACTTAAGGATATTGTTGACACGCTTGATAATAATAACTTAGACAAGCAATCAGCTATTCTATTAGTCCCCTTTGCTTTAGTAGCAGCATATGGTGCTGTTAGGTTTTCTATTGTTGTACTCGCTGAAATTCGTGACACTCTGTTTGGTCGAGTTACCGAGCGAGCTATCCGTCGTATAGGTTTGAAGGTTTTTCAGCACTTACATGCCCTTGAGTTAGATTTTCACCTCAATAGGCAAACTGGGGGATTATCTCGCGATATAGAACGCGGCACTTCAGGCATTAGTTTTTTAATGCGATTCATGGTTTTTAATATTGTTCCTACATTACTCGAAATCGTGATGGTGATAACGATCCTCTTTGTAAATTATGGTATTTGGTTTGCTTTGATAACGTTCGTCTCAATTTTTACCTATATTAGTTATTCAGTGTTTGCGACTGAGCTTCGAACTCGGTTTGTTCGTGCAGCAAATAAAGCAGACTCCTCGAGTAATACTCGTGCCGTTGATAGTTTATTAAACTATGAAACGGTTAAATATTTTACCAATGAAGAATTTGAAGCACAAAGGTACGATCAAGAGTTAAAGAACTGGGAGCAAGCCAAAATTAAAAATCGTTTATCGCTTTTTGCTTTAAATGCAGGGCAAGCATTAATTATTGCAATAGCAATGACAAGTATGTTGGCATTAGCCGCACATCATGTCAGTTATGGGTTGATGACTCTAGGTGATTTTGTATTGATTAATGCGTTCATGATGCAGTTATTTATACCACTTAACTTTCTTGGTTTTGTGTACCGAGAAATTAAAGGTGCGTTAGCGAATATTGAAAATTTATTTAGTTTATTAGCTAAAACACCCAAAATTGTCGATAAGAAAAATGCTCTTGAACTAAATATAAAGTCAATTAGTTCAGGTATTGATAAGCATGCGAATGTAACTTTTAACAACATTAGTTTTGCTTATGATATGAAGCGGCCAATTATTGAAGCGGTGTCTTTTACGATAAAAGCAGGTCAAAAAGTAGCTGTTGTTGGTCAAAGCGGGGCTGGTAAGTCAACGTTAGTAAAGTTACTGTTCCGCTTTTACGATGTTAATTCTGGTAGTATAACTATTAATGACCAAGATATTAGTGAAATTAGCCAACACTCTTTGCGAACTCACATCGGTATAGTGCCTCAAGATACCGTACTTTTTAATGATTCATTGTTTAGTAATGTACATTATGGTTGTCCAAGTGCTTCAGAAACTGAAGTGTATGCTGCTATTCAACATGCCAACTTATCTGAGTTTATTGCGAGTTTGCCAGAAGGAGCTAATACGGTTGTTGGCGAACGCGGTTTAAAACTCTCTGGCGGAGAAAAACAAAGAGTTGCTATTGCCCGAACTATTTTAAAAAACCCGCAAATACTGGTCTTTGATGAAGCAACATCATCACTTGATAGTAAATCAGAACAAGCTATTTTAACGGCCATTAATGACGTGGCTAAAAATAGAACGAGTTTAGTTATCGCCCATCGTTTATCTACTATTATTGATAGTGATAATATTATTGTGATGAGTCATGGTAAAATAGTCGAACAGGGGAACCATAAAAGTCTTATTGCACTGCAAGGTCAATATAATCATATGTGGCAACTACAGCAATCATAAGTTAACGATGAATTTATTATGAGTCACTTTCCTACACAGCCAATTAATGCTCAAAATTTTCCTGAGATTAAAGCAACTAAACAGTGGATTGACGAGGTAATTATTGGCTTAAATTTTTGTCCTTTTGCTAAAAAAGAATTTACCAATAACACTATTTTTTATCATAGTACTGATACCGAACAGCTTAAATCAGCGTTAATTATTTTATTAGAACAATGTACCTATCTTAATGACACCCCTGAGGTTGAAACAAGTTTAATTATTTTTTCTGAGGGTTTTCGTCGTTTTGAACGCTACTTAGATTTAGTCGATGCAGCAAATGTTTTGTTAATTGACCATGGTTTTGAAGGTATATTTCAACTCGCAACGATGCATCCTGAGTATTGTTTTGCCGATGAGTGTTTTGATAGTGCGAGTAACTTTACTAACCGTTCGCCATATCCAATGCTACATATTATTAGAGAAACTAGTATGGAAAGAGTATTGTCGGTATATAAGCAACCAGAAAAAATACCAGAAAATAATGTCGCCTTAGCAAAAAAATACGGCTTTGAATACTTTGCAGAAATTTTAGCGCGTATACATCAACAATATCCACAACGATAACGAATTTACTATTAATTTATGTTGTGTGTGTATTTTAAAAATTAGTATTAATAATTTTTAAAATCATTAATGCTTTAAAGTATTAATGAATAGCCATAGCAATTAATCTAATCTTCAATCAAGCTTTAATTAGTGTTAAACAAATATCATTGTTTCTATACATCATTGAGGTGTTCATATTAATAGGATTAATACAGCATCAATCGATATTGATATCGCTTTAACGTATATATAAGGTAAGCTAAATTAAATTTAGCTTAAATAATTTAATTTTTATGCACGTGTTCGAACAATTTTTATTGATTGCTACAGTTCATCTGTTTGCGGTAGCGAGTCCGGGGCCAGATTTTGCCCTCATCTTAAAGCAAAGTATTAAGTATAATCGCCAAGTTGCTATCTTTTCTAGTTTAGGTATTGCCGCCGGTATTATAGTACATGTCACTTATTCGTTAGTTGGTATTGGGTTCTTAATTGCTAGCGAACCGTACTTATTTTCTTTACTTAAGTATATTGCTGCAGCCTATTTTTGTTATGTAGCTTGGCATTGTTTACGTGCTAAAAAACCATCTATAGAATTAGATCCTGCGGTGGCTTTACAAGAAAAACAACAATCACAGCCGAATGCGGCCCCTGTAATTGTCTCTAATGTAACTGTCACTAATGTAGCTTTGTCTAAAGTCAATGTGTCTAAAGTTGATAAAGATAAGAAGTCGATTGCGATAAATACGCTCTCACGTAAAAAAGCTTTTTTTGATGGTTTTTTAATTAATGCTTTAAATGTTAAAGCGACTTTATTTTTTGTAAGTTTATTTTCAGTAGTTATTGCCCCTGAAACGTTGTTACCTATAAAGGTTGCCTATGGTGCTTATTTAGTCTTCGCAACGGCGGCCTGGTTTTGCTTATTATCTTGTTTACTAACCCAAGAACGAGTTCGTGTTATTTTACAACGAAAAGGTTACCTTGTTGATAGGCTTATGGGGTTCATATTACTTTTCTTGGCAATTCAATTGGTATTGTCTGATCTTTCTTCGTAACAATTTAGGTTAATTGATAATTTCACTGCAGCAAGTTAAGTTACAGACTTTTTTGCTTGAATATTGTTCAGTTAATTCGCAATGAATGGCTGTACAGTGTTTGATTCCTCTGTCTGTTGTTCTGTTTAGTTCAGCTAAGGCATTATTTTTTTATTTGCAGTATAATGTGAAAAATTTTTTTGGTGAGTTGGTAGGAAGTGTTTTGTCTGAGAAATCTAAACTGATAAATGTTGGCGGTACTATTGAACAAGCGTTAGTGGGTCAATATAAAATTAATAGTAAAGCGGTGTTAAGTGAGGCATGGTCTAATACAAAAAAATCAAGAATGTCGATTAACTTGGCACTTTTGTTCGTGTTGGTATTGGGTATTATAGTATCATTAGTAGCAAGTAGTTTCTTTGGTGGTATCGAGCTTATTCTTCAACAAGCACAAGTTCCCGAGCAAAACTCACAAGCGCTACAGATTATTAATATTATTGTTACCATTACCATCTGGCCTTTCATTGCAGGTATTGAAATGATAGGTGTTTTTCATGCAGTTAACAAACCAATACACCCTAAAATGGTTTGGGGCTTTTTAAACCGCGGTAGCTGGGTAGCACTTTGTGCGCTATTAACCTCAATATTAATTAATATTGGTGTGCAGTTATTTGTTATACCTGGAATTATTTTAGCAGCATTATTATCATTAACTATTCCTTTGGTCGTAGAAAAAAAATACTCACCACTACAAGCTATTATAACTTCGTTACGTTCATTACGTTTTAGCTTGTTACCACTACTTGTCATTTACGGTTTTTTATTAATGACTTTATTAACTTTAGTATTGCCCATGGTTTTTTTGCTTGAATCTAATTTATTACTGTTAGCTATTCTGTTTTTTTTATTTGGCTTATCTTACCTTGCACCATTATTTTATAATGTAAAAGGAATTTTATATCGTGAAATTTTTGGGGTTTTGTGCGAGTTAAGCGGTGATGATGAAGGGATTTTTGAACAAAAGACTTCTAAAAACGACTATACTGATACCGATGATAGCTTTTCAGCTTAATGATAACTGTTACTAGGATTATTCTATGATTACATCATTATTAAGTCGTATTGTATTGGTTGTGGTTTTAGCCATGGCTATTATTGCCCCTTTTACTTTTCTTGTACCAAAACCTTTAATACTTGGTACAGTATTACCGGTTGTAGAAGGAAAAGTAAAACCTGAAATGAATGACGTTGATGAAATACCTCTGAAAAAAACTGTAGCTAAAGTAAGCGAACAAGCACTTCATTCTATTAACATTCCAGATTTTGCACAGATTACTGATATACCGACTAAAAAGAGAAAGTTTTTTGCGTTCCTTTTACCAGCAATTAATAAAGTTAATAATAAATTGCTGGCTCAGCGAAATCAATTAGCCCTTTGGCATCAAAACGTTTCTTTAGGAGCAGGTGTAACTAAAGAACAAGGTGCTTTATTAAAAAATTGGGCTGAAAATTACCGAATTAATCCAAAGGATTCGACGTTACATTTAATTGAAGCACTTTTACAGCGCGTTGATATTATCCCAAGTGAATTAGTGTTGGTGCAAGCCGCTAATGAGTCTGCTTGGGGGACATCAAGGTTCGCTAAAGTTGGTTTAAACTTTTTTGGTATTTGGTGTTATCAAAAAGGTTGCGGTATGGTACCTAAAAATAGAAATTTTGGTGCAAACCACGAAGTAGCAGCGTTTAAAAGTGTTGAGGCATCTGTAGAAGGGTACTTTAATAACATAAATAAGCATAATGCTTACCAGCTATTAAGAACGCTTCGTGCAGAGCTGAGAGTTAAAGAACAATCTCTTGACCCGCAAATTTTAGCTGCTGGTCTTATACACTATTCCGAGCGGGGGAGTGAATACGTATTGGACATTACAGACATGCTAAGACAAAACCAAGCTTATTTTATTAAACCTAGCTCTGATAATATTGCATTAATTCATTAATATCAGTATTAAAAACGCCAGAGTCATTAGCTTAATATTAAGTTAGCGATTAGCTTAGCAATAAGGCTTAAGTTATTTCAATACTTAATTTACTTCGGTAATGTTAAGTCGCTTGCTAGATTTTAAGTAATGCTTATTGAATTTTTTATCATCGCTAGGTGTAGTGTTTCTCTGAAGTTCATTACTGAAGACCTCTTGATCAAAGGCTTTATCGCCTCCATTGATCACTCCTGAATCTTGAGTTATGTTGGTAAAATCAAATAATTCACTATCGCACAAATGCGAAGGGACCACGTTTTGCATGGCGGTGAACATAGATTCAATTCTACCTGGAAAAGTCTCATGCCACTGGTTTAACATAGCTTTAATGTTTTGACGTTGCATATTAGGTTGGGTGCCGCACAAGTTACAGGGGATAATAGGGAATTGTTTAAATTTACTGTATTGAATAAGCTCACTTTCTTTACAAAAAGCCAGAGGGCGAATAACGACATGTTCACCATTGTCAGAGACAAGTTTAGCTGGCATGGCTTTGATTTTTCCGCCATAAAACATGTTTAACATTAAAGTTTCAATCATGTCATCGCGGTGATGGCCTAAAGCAACCTTTGTTGCACCCACTGATTTAGCTGTTTTGTATAAAATAGCTCTGCGTAAACGAGAGCATAAACTACAAGTAGTTTTCCCTTCAGTGACTTTCTCTTTAACAATACTATAAGTGTCTTCTTCAACTATCTTGTATTCAATACCTAGGTTGTCAAGGTATTGGGGCAAAATATGTTCAGGGAAACCAGGTTGTTTTTGATCTAAATTAACGGCAATAATAGTAAAATTAATCGGTGCCGACTGTTTTAATAACATTAAAATACTGAGCATTGCATAACTGTCTTTGCCACCAGAGAGACAGACCATCACTTTATCACCATCTTCGATCATATTATATTGAGAAATTGCTTGACCGACATTACGCCTTAACTTCTTCTCTAGCTTAATAAATTGCTTTTTATCAATTGATGAATGATCGGATGTTTTAGTATTAGTTACAGATAACTTTAGCTTTGCTGCGCTCATGTATTTTCTTTATTGATTAAAATTAACGACGGGAATTATAGCAGTTTGCTATAAAATGCTAAATGGATAAATGAGCAAAGTTGTGATGTATGCTAATAAAAAAATAGTTATGTATTACTCATAAATACAGAGTATAAACACACATTTAATAAGGCAGTAGAAACAAAAAAGCTACTATAAAATAGTAGCTTTTTTGTTATATTTGGTGCTCGCTGCTGGACTCGAACCAGCGACACCTTGCATGTCATGCAAGTACTCTAACCAACTGAGCTAAGCGAGCAAATGTTGATTACTCAACGGGCGCTATGGTAGCTTTTGCGTAAACGCCTTGCAAGTAATTTTCTTTGATGTAGCGCTAAATAATGACTACTTGCTGGTTAAATAACCAAAACAATAAAATATTCACTTACGATCGTATACTTAAACGATATGTTCAACAGGTACTTGTAATAAAATATCGTTTTTAATACGACGTTGAATTATGTGTAAACGCCATGCAAGTAATATTGCTGCAGTAGTTAAACCAATAATAAAACCAATCCAAAAACCATAAGGCCCAAGACTAGTGATAATCCAATCAGTTAAGCCTAGCATTAAACCAACAGGTAAACCGATTAACCAATAAGACACAAACGTAATATACAGTATTGATTTAGTGTCCTTGTAGCCTCTAAGTGCTCCTGCTGAAACAACCTGAATAGTATCTGAAAATTGATAGATACTGGCGAGTAGCATTAAACTTGCCGCTAACTCAATAACAGCAATTTCAGTAGTATATATACTGGCGATTTGGTTTCTAAGTACAACAGTTATTAATGCAGTAAAGCAAGCAAGCGCAAGACCAAGCATAATGGCGTAAAGCGTATAGTCTTTTGCTTGTTGTAGGTTTTTATTACCAACCGCAAAGCCAACTTTAATCGTTGTAGCCATTGCTATACTTAAAGGTACCATGAAGACTAAACCTGTAAAGTTTAAGGCAACTTGATGACTTGCTACTGTTTGCGCGCCAAAGGGAACAAGAATAATTGCGACGATAGCAAATAGGCTCACTTCAAACAGTAACGACATCGCAATTGGTAGACCTTGCGCTAAGATAGACTTAATCTTTATTAAAACCGGCCAATACCATTGCTCAAACAAGTTATATTTCTTGAGGTTTTTTGAATAAAAACAATGTATTAACATTCCAATACACATTGACCAATATACTATGGCGGTAGCAAGTCCGCAGCCAGCACCACCTAACGCTGGAAAACCAAATTTTCCATAAATAAATATATAGTTAGCTGGAATATTAATAAGTAAACCAATAATACTGATAATCATGGTGGGCTTAGTATATGAAAGTCCCTCAGCGTAATTGCGAAGTACTAAATAGAGACAATAGCCTGGTGCTCCCCAGACAACATAACCTAAATAATCAAACATCAGTAATTCTAGTTCAACATCTAAGGTGATTAGGGGCTCTATAAGCGGACGAAGGAGATAATAAAATAGGATTAATATAATCCCTAATACTATGGCTATCCAAGCTGTTTGATAGGTCTGTTCAACGATCTGCTGATATTTCCTAGCGCCATTCAGTTGCGAAACAATCGCTGTTAATGCCATGATTAAACCATAAATGGTTAAAATTAAAGGTAACCAAATACTATTGGCGACAGCGACAGCAGCTAAGTCTATTGCGCTTACTCTACCAGCCATAACAATATCAACAAAGCCCATTAAGTTTTGAATTAATTGAGCGATTAAAATAGGGTAAGTGAGTTTTAGTAAGCTTTTACTGTGTGAAATGAAATCAGTTAGGTTCATATAATCATAAATTATTTAGGGAACAGGGTAGGTTATTAGTATTTATTGATAAACGGATTCATTACAGGTAATAAATAGTAAATGAGAACACATCAGCAAACAAGTTAATAAGCGGCAACGCACTTAGATAACTATTTAGTTAACATTTTCATGACTGATAGATTTCACCTTATTGAATTTCAATATTCATTTATTCCTAAGGTGTTTGAAAATTATAGATTAAAAAATCTGCTCATCATCACAATCTACAGTCAACTGTACTTTTTTTCGATAATCATCAATGTGCATATGATAATGAATTTCCATACAACAAGCAGGACACTCATCATAATAATCCTGATCGCCAGAAGTGGTATCTATTGTGGTACTTAAGTGATGACCACAATGAGGGCATGTTATACGTTTTTCAGTCAGTTGATTAATCATTTAGACATCCTCCTAAAAGAGAGTTCTTAGTCTCATGCTTATTAGTCAGTATGGCTATTTTTGCCTGAAATACCACGTTAAACAGTAATTATTTTAAGCGTTGAACAATAAAGGAAAGTGATATGGTTTTGAATTTACTCTTCAGGCTGAATCTCTAAATATTGTAATTTATCGGTGACACCATCCCAACTTTTGGCATCTTGCAAAGGTGCTTTTAATTCTGTAATACGTGGCCAGTGTTTCGATAACTCGGCATTGAGTTCAATAAACTCTTGTTGATCGGCAGGTACGTCATCTTCCTGAAAAATTGCACCAGCAGGGCACTCAACTGGACATAAATCACAGTCAATGCAATCATCAGGATTAATAACAAGGAAATTAGGCCCTTCATAAAAGGCATCAGCTGGGCAAACTGCGACACAATCAGTGTATTTACAGAGTATACAATTATCAGTGACTACAAATGCCATAATACTTTTTAATTTGTTTAATTGTGAATTTAAAGGGTAGATCATACCTTTGTTGTGCGCAATTTCAATCTCTTGTTTCTTAAATGCGAGCAAACAGATAAAATAACAAAATAAATACCATTTTTTAGGCCACATAGTAAACAATGATTCGTTTGACCAATATTAAACTTGCGCTTGATCATCAAGATAATGCAATTGAACAAGCTATTTTATGTAAATTATCGCTTGATGAAAGCCAGTTACTTAATTTTACGGTATTTAAACGCGGCTACGATGCAAGACAAAAAAATAATATTATTTTGATTTATACGCTTGATATTAATACTACCCGCAACGATGAATTGCTAGCCAATTTTCAGGATGACAACCAAGTTAGAGCCACACCAGACATGGCCTATAAGTTTGTAAGCCAAGCACCTACCCACATTGAAAATCGTCCAGTTGTTATAGGCATGGGGCCTTGTGGGCTTTTTACAGGGTTATTACTTGCACAAATGGGTTTTAAGCCCATCATACTCGAGCGTGGTCAAGAAGTAAGACAACGTACCAAAGATACCTTTGGCTTTTGGCGTAAAAAAATATTAAATACTGAATCAAATGTGCAATTTGGTGAAGGTGGCGCAGGTACCTTTTCAGATGGTAAGCTTTATAGTCAAGTGAATGATCGTAAACACTATAGCCGCAAGGTACTTGATGAGTTTGTTGCGGCGGGTGCCCCCGAAGAAATTTTATTTGTTAGTAAACCACATATAGGTACCTTTAAACTGGTTACTATGGTTGAAAAAATGCGTGCAAAAATAATTGAATTAGGTGGAGACATTCGTTTTAACCAGCGTGTTGATTCTATTGAATTTGATAAGCTTGGTAATGAGGAAAGTATCACTGATCCTATTGCAGGTTATGAAAATAAAAAAGTTACTGGCTTGAGATTATCAAGCGGCGAATATATCAAAACTAATCATATTGCTCTCGCTATAGGTCACAGTGCCCGTGACACGTTTGAAATGCTGTTTGAGCAAGGGGTTTATATAAAAGCTAAACCTTTTTCTGTCGGTTTTCGAATTGAACATGAACAATCAGTAATTGATGAAGCGCGCTTTGGTAAAAATGCGGGTAATGAAATTTTAGGTGCAGCTGACTACAAATTAGTGCATCACTGTAGTAATGGTCGATCAGTCTACAGTTTTTGTATGTGTCCTGGTGGAACTGTTGTTGCAGCAGCGTCAGAAGAAGGCCGTCTTGTGACCAATGGTATGAGCCAATATTCACGTCATGAACGTAATGCCAACAGTGCTATTGTAGTAGGTATTGAGCCAAGTGACTTTACTGATAAAGCTAGCTGTGGTGAATTTGCTGGTGATCGTGACTATGTTTTGGCAGGCATGGATTTTCAACGAAAATTAGAAGAAAAAGCGTTCAAAGTTGGTGGGGAAAATTATGATGCGCCAGTACAGTTAGTTGGTGATTTTATTGCTGATCGTAAAAGTGGCGAACATGGAAGCGTAGCCCCCTCTTATAAGCCAGGTGTGACTTACTGTGATTTAAGAGAAACGCTGCCAGATTTTGCCATTGCCGCCATAAAAGAAGCATTACCTGTTTTCAATAAAAAAATTAATGGTTTTTCAATGCCAGAAGCTACTTTAACTGCTGTAGAAACTAGAACTTCCTCACCAATTCAAATTACTCGTCATCGCGATAAATTTCATAGTTTAAATACTGAAGGTTTATATCCTGCTGGAGAGGGTGCTGGTTATGCTGGTGGTATATTATCTGCTGCAATTGACGGTATTAAAGTTGCTGAAGCTATGGCTTTAGCAATAACAACAGAATAGTATTTGTTTGGTTTGTATCTTTATAAAGTCATATTTAAGCGTTTTTCAAGTGTTAATAAGTCAAAAATATTCGAGTGACACCTGTTATATGTCAATTTACTACAGTAAATAGGGCTATGTATTGAAAATTACTTGTTTAATACGAATAAGGCTTTTACAATCATCGCCAATTCACCAAAAAAGAGCGTTTAGCTCTTTTTTGTGTTTTAAGGATACCTTCTAGTTAGTCGCTATAGAAAGAGACGCTAACTTAATCATTTTATAATAAATTCAAGCGACGCTTAGTATGCGCCGCCACTGAGAAGGAAAAAAGTATGCCTGTAATTACTCTCCCTGATGGTTCACAACGCGTTTTTGACAAAGCTGTTTCTATAATGGATGTTGCCCTTGATATTGGCCCTGGTCTTGCGAAAGCAACTATCGCTGGACGTATCGATGGTACTCTTGTAGATGCGTGTGAATTGATTACTGAAGATGCCTCATTACAACTTATTACCAGCAAGGATAATGAAGGTTTAGAAATTATTCGTCATTCATGTGCTCATTTATTAGGGCATGCTATTAAGCAATTGTACCCTAATGTTAAAATGGCAATAGGTCCAACC
>Ga0115008_10000663_pt1 | contig 26506 bp, 26 predicted proteins | sample FraStrMetagenome_FD_87164 | JGI IMG/M metagenome (GOLD analysis project Ga0115008, IMG submission 87164) | Marine eukaryotic phytoplankton communities from Arctic Ocean - Fram Strait ARC3M Metagenome | ecosystem: Environmental > Aquatic > Marine > Oceanic | place: Fram Strait | collected... | reverse complement strand
GAACGCAATGAAATAACCGGACTGACAGAGTATCGTGGCAACGTGATCATTCGCCAAGGCACCACTCTGATTAATGCTGATCGAGTTATCATTTACTACAAAAATGATAAAGTCAGTCGTATATCATGCACTGGCGCTCCGGCGAGTTACCAGCAGAGCTCGGCAATTGATGACACTCTAATGATAGCGCGGGCTGAAACAGTTGAGTATCTTGTATTTGAAAATGTGATTAACTTAACGAGTAATGCATCATTGACTCGCAATGGCACTTCAATCAAAGGAGATACCATTACTTATGACTTAATTAAGGGCACATGGAAAGCTGCGGGCAATGAAGATGGCGAACAAAAGCGCATTCAGCTTGTGATTCCTCCTTTTAACCAGAATACAACTGATGAAGATCTGACAATCGAAAAAGAAGCAGTAACAGGCAAATTAAAGGATACCAATTAATGGCCGTCTTGGAAGCACGAAATCTGGCTAAGGCGTACGCCAAAAGACCCATTGTAAAAGATGTGTCACTGTCGGTAAAACAAGGTGAGATTGTCGGTCTTCTGGGTCCTAATGGCGCGGGTAAGACCACCTGTTTTTATATGATCGTCGGTTTAGTAGCGCAAGACGGCGGTAATGTTTTTATTGACGGAGAGGATATAACGGCGTTACCCATGCATGGGCGCGCTCGGAGAGGTCTTGGATATTTACCACAAGAACCATCCATTTTCAGAACGCTTAGCGTCGAAGATAATATCTTAGCGATATTGGAAACAAGGAAAAGTCTCTCACGCAGTGAGCGCAAAGATATACTGACAACATTACTTAATGAATTCAATATTTCCCACCTGTCGAAAAGTATCGGTATGAGCCTCTCTGGAGGCGAGCGGCGGCGTGTTGAAATTGCCCGTGCTCTAGCCGCTAATCCTCAATTTATACTACTCGATGAGCCTTTTGCGGGGGTCGACCCTATCTCTGTTAATGATATTAAAAATATTATTCGCCATCTTCGCGACAAAGGTATTGGAGTACTAATCACCGACCATAATGTGAGAGAAACTCTAGATATTTGTGAGCATGCATACATTATTGGTGAAGGACATGTTATTGCCGAAGGCACCACCGACCACATATTAAATGACGAAAAGGTCAAAAAAACCTATCTTGGTGATCATTTCACCCTCTAATAGCAACTTAGTATCGTTTATTCCATTGCCATATAGGTCGGTTGGGCACTAAAATTGCATAACTCTTAGGGATATCCGAATATTTGTTATGCGCACAGGGTTACAATTAAAATTTAGTCAACAGTTAACGATGACGCCCCAGTTACAGCAGGCTATTAAGCTATTGCAACTGTCTACTCTCGAACTAAGTCAAGAAATTACCGAACAACTCTATAGTAACCCCCTTCTAGAAGTCGATGAAGGCGTTATTAGTCCGTCTAGTGATGAACATGATAACGCTACATCTCAATCTGAAAATACAGCTGGTAATGATCTAAATCTCGACGGTAATCACAGTCATACAGCCGCAGATGATGCTACGGAAAAACCCGTCACCGAAGCCGAGTCTGAGGGTGATTGGCTTACTGAAAAATCATCTGATTTGCCGGTTGAAGCTAACTGGGATGAGAGCTTTAACTCTAGCTCTTCAACATCAAACTCTAGTGGTGAGGCTAGTTGGGAACAGGTTTATCAGGTTACTGAATCACTCCAAGATCATCTATTGTGGCAACTTAATCTAACGCCGTTCTCTGAGCGCGATAAACAAATAGCGGAAGCTTTGATAGATTCAATCGAGAACTCAGGATTTATCGATGGAAACTTGACCGATATAGTCGCTCACCATGAAGCTAATGCAACCGATAATCCAATAGAGGAAGATGAATTGTTAGCTGTACTTCATAGACTACAGCAGTTTGATCCACCCGGAGTACTGGCTAGAAACGTTAAAGAGTGCCTACTGATCCAACTTTATCAATTATCGACTGACACGCCGTTTGTTAACCAAGCAGTGAGACTCACTTCTGAATTCTTAACCGATATCGCGTCCATTGACTTAATGAGCCTCGCAAAGAAAACATCGTACACACTAGATGAACTACACGGTGCTATTAAATTGATCCAAGGTTTAAATCCTAGGCCAGGAGAATCATTAGCCGCTAACAATACAGAGTATATTGCGCCAGATGCTTATGTTGAGAAAGTTTCAGGTCACTGGCGAGTTCGTCTCAACGACAATAACGCACCACGGCTTAAAATTAATGAAGTTTACTCAAACTTAATCAAACGCTCTGACAACAGTGAGCAAAATCAGTATTTAAAAGATAATTTAGCTGAAGCTCGATGGTTTTTACGCAGTCTGGAAAGCCGTAACGAAACCTTGATGCGCGTTGCTGTTACGATCGTAGAGTTGCAACAGGGATTTCTAGATCATGGCGCCATAGGGATGAAACCAATGGTTCTGGCGGATATTGCCATTAAATTAGAATTACATGAATCAACTATTTCCCGAGTAACTACTGCAAAGTATCTAGCCACTCCACAGGGAATTTTTGAACTAAAGTATTTTTTCTCAAGCCATGTTGGTACTTCCTCTGGCGGAGAGTATTCATCAACGGCAGTTTGCGCTATTCTAAAAACTCTGATTGAGGCTGAGAAGTCTTCAAAGCCATTAAGCGACAATAAACTAATGGTTTTGCTAGAACAGCAAGGCATTCAGGTTGCTCGCCGCACGGTCGCCAAATATCGAGAGAGCCTGAACATCCCCTCTTCTAGTGAGAGAAAACGATTCGAAAATGCTATCTAAAAGGAGTATTACATGCAGATAACTATAAGTGGACACCATTTAGACGTTACAGACCCAATAAGAGAATACGTTACCAATAAATTGTCAAAGCTAGAGCGGCACTACGAGCAAATAACGAGCACCACTGTAATGCTGACCGTGGAGAAATTGAGACAGAAAGCCGAGGCTACAGTTCATGTCAGTGGCGCAGAACTTTTCGCCATAGCCGAGCATGAAGATATGTATGCGGCAATAGATGCATTGGCCGACAAGTTAGATCGACAAGTTATCAAGCATAAAGAAAAGCACCGGGGGCACTAACCGAAACAATGAAAATTACTGACGTCCTCTCTCCTGTCACCACAAAAAGCCGCTTAGCCTGGCCGAGTAAAAAACGTGTTCTTGAAAATTTATCATCCTTGGTCAGTGACTATTTAGGCAATGATGAGGATCAAGCGGAGAATCTATTCCATAGTTTCGTAGCACGTGAAAAACTCGGCAGTACTGCTATAGGGGATGGGGTGGCGATACCACATTGTAGGGCTCCAGGGGTGAAGCGAATCCACGGGTGCCTATTAACGCTTGAAAACCCTATAGATTTTGATTCTGTTGATGATCAACCGGTTGATCTTATTTTTGCATTAATAGTTCCTGAAGAAAAAAATGACGAGCATTTAGCTACTCTGGCGAGAGTAGCCGCACTTATGCAAAAGGGTTCGTCTCGACAATTACTGCGTGAATGTGAAAATAGTCAGGATCTGTACAACACGGTCATAGCGTTGGAGCGAGCTAACTAATGTTGCGTCTAGTTATTGTCAGTGGCCGCTCGGGCTCGGGTAAGACATCCGCTCTCAATATTCTTGAGGATGTAGGATTTACCTGTATTGATAATCTGCCTGCAAGTCTGTTGCCCAATCTAATCAAAGAACTCAACTCAGAGAACTCCGGTAATAGTCAGCTAGATCTAATGAACGATCTCAATTCAGAGGCCGCTAACTATGATACGCAGCTAGCAGTTGGGATTGATGCCAGAAATATCGCCGGTGATCTTAACAAACTCCCAGAAATATTAAGCCAAATTGAGGCCGGAGGCATTCATGTCAGCGTGATTTTTCTGCAGGCACGTCGGACTGATTTAATCCGCAGATATAGTGAGACTCGGCGCAAGCACCCGTTGAGTAGCGGTACTGTTGGTCTATCTGAAGCTATTGATCTTGAGGAAGAAATACTTTCGCCAATACTAAAGATTTCCGACCAAAATATCGATACCTCAGGGCTTTCACTGCATCAACTACGAGACCTTATTAAAAATACTGTCGTACCAAATAGTAGCGATAGTATGTCGATCCTCTTCGAATCTTTTGGATTTAAACGCGGTTTACCTGATGCATCTGACTTTATTTTTGATGTGCGGTGTCTACCAAATCCTTACTGGAAGCAAGAGCTAAGAATTCAGAACGGCAATGATGCTGGAGTTATCGAGTTTTTAGAGAGTCAGGTGGAGGTGGCTGCCATGCTTGCTGACATTATTGGCTTCTTGACGCGATGGATCCCCAAATTCCAAGCGAATAATCGAAGTTATTTGACGGTTTCTATTGGCTGTACTGGCGGCCAACATCGGTCAGTTTATATATCAAACCGGCTGCATGAGCATTTTTCAAAAGATTACCCCTCTGTACAAATCGTGCACAAAGAGCTGCCTAAGTGAATACTAAAGGCATATTATTATGATCAGTACGAATATTAAGGTTATTAATAAATTGGGATTACATGCCCGCGCCGCTACCAAATTAGCGAGCTTGGCCGGCCGTTACTCATGCTCAATTCATACGGGTGAAACACAGCCTCTAGTCGATGCAAAAAGTATTATGTCATTAATGTTGTTGGCGGCTAATCAAGGAACTGATCTTATATTTGAGTTTGATGGGCCAGGGCAGGAGAAAGCTCAAGCCGCGGTCAAAGAGTTATTTGAGGATTATTTTGGTGAGGGAGAGTGAATTTAGAATTATATTTGGCGCTTTGAAGTTTACCTGCCGACAAATGTAAATATCTCCTATTCTATTTAGGCATACAAAGTTAGAATACACCCTCGTCCAGCATCAAGTGGATCGACCGGGAATGCAATCTATGATTGTCAGCGATAAATTACTTGCCAAACTCGAAAACTCTATTGATTCAGTCACGCTGAGTCAGGTCAGGCATACCCTTAATAATCTCGCACCGCCCGATATTGCGCATCAACTTGAAATTGCACCTCCAAAGTATCGTCATATTCTTTGGGGTCTAGTCGATTCGGAGGTTTCTGGTGAAGTACTGCATGACTTGTCAGATGATATACAACTAGAATTCCTTAATAAGATGGATGGCGCCGAAGTTGCCTTACTGACCGAAGGGCTAGATGTAGATGACGTAGTTGATATTTTGCAACAGTTACCAGACAGAGTGATACCAGAAGTATTAAAGGCAATGACACTGCAGGATCGTCAGCGTATTGAAACTGTGTTGACCTATAGTGAGGATACTGCTGGTGGTCTCATGGATACCGAGATCATTACTGTAAGACCGGACATTTCCGTCGATGTGGTACTTAGATATCTTAGGCGTTTTGAAGAAATTCCAGATACTACGGATAATCTTTTTGTAGTAAGTCGTGATGACACGTTTCTGGGTAATTTATCCATAGGTAAGTTGCTTACTTCCTCTCCAACGACCACCGTCCGCGAAGTAATGAATACAGAATTCAAGGCAATTGATGTTAACTTGATTGATTCGGAGGTCGCTATACTCTTCCAGCGCTATGATCTAGTTTCTGCGCCAGTTATCGATCAAAGCAGGCGTCTGCTGGGAAGAATCACCATTGATGACGTAGTCGATGTCATTGTTGAAGATGCAGACCATTCTTTACTAGCAATGGCTGGACTCAGCGACACCGAAGACACATTTTCATCCATTGGTCGCACAGCTCCTCGCCGTGCCGTCTGGCTAGGAGTCAACTTACTAACCGCTATACTGGCTTCATCAGCAATAAGTTTGTTCGAAGCTACACTGGACAAAATAGTTGTGCTCGCAATCCTAATGCCTATTGTCGCAAGCATGGGCGGAGTAGCGGGCAGCCAAACACTTACAGTAGTGATTCGAGGTATGGCCTTGGGTCAAGTGGAGAGAGGAAATATAAGCTGGTTACTTAGCAAAGAGTTTGCCGTTGGTGCTCTAAACGGTTTGTTATACGCCGCGGTCATTGGTGGTATCGTTTCGGTATGGTTTCAAGACATCAGAATGGCCGTTATAATTGGGCTCGCAATGGCTATTAACTTAATGGCTGCTGCGCTTACAGGGACTATTTTACCCGTGATATTAAGATCTCTCAAGATCGATCCCGCTCTTGCAGGATCGGTTATTCTTACCACAATTACTGACATTGTCGGCTTTGTTTCCTTCCTGGGACTTGCTGCAGTATTTCTCATCTAATGGATGACTCTAACCCCCCCACAGAATATGATGGCCCGAGTAAATCGCAACTCAAAAGAGATAGCCATGCACTTCAAGCTATGGGTAAAGAATTAGTCGAAATGCCAGAGGGTAAGTTACAAAAATTTAACTTACCTGACTCTCTTAAAGAGGCGGTCTATGAAGCGCGAAAGCTAAAAAGTCGTGAGGCGAAACGCCGTCATCTTCAATATATTGGTAAATTAATGCGTATATCCAATATCGATGAAATCCAAAATACACTGGATAGGATGGATCATCAATCCTTAACCTATCGGCAACATTTTAAACAATTGGAAGTTTGGCGTGAACGGATTATCACTCAAGGAAATAAGGGAATAGAGGCATTTTTAAAAGATTATCCACTCGCTGAGCGACAGCAATTGCGTAATTTACAGCGTCAGGCCAACCGTGAAATAGAACTTAAAAAAGCACCTGTAGCGAGTCGTAAAATTTTTGAATATATTCGATCAGTCTCCGAATAACAGCCTAGTTCTGTTTCGGTTTGTATCAGTTTGTTAATGCACTGTTTATGCAAAACGGGGTCACTGTAATTGATCGACATTTAAGGAGTCGGTCGATGAATTCATACTTGGATCGCCCTCCAACTGTGGAGCAAAAATCTGATCTACTGAGATCTCTAGATCATCCCATAATCCCTTTATTTTGTAACTAATACTAGAAAGTCGGTCAACCTGCTTGCTGACTAATTTGCTGGTAATAAAAACGCCTGCAGCAGCCGGAATACCTCCAAGAAGAGCAACCACCCACGGCAAATTAGTTGCTACGGGTAAGGTCGCTACCAATTTAGCATCCGCAGTTTCAGTGAGCAAATTAAAGTCTCCCGCCAAACTCATTCTTCCGGAAGGCATCTTTACAATTAGCGGTTTTAACAAACGAGCAGTGCCCTCATCAAAATGCACTGCCCCTTGGAGCGAGTTATAGGCGAAGTTCTCCCCAACAACATCCGAAAAGTCTAGTTGCAATCTGCGTAACCAATTGGCGAAATTAAATAGGCTAATAAGTTTAAGCGCCGGATTAGTACCGACAGAAGAGTTGTAAAAACTGCCTTTACTAAGTTCCATTTCAAAATTCCCCACAAGATTTTGCTTGGTAAAACCCCATGGATTGTCCGGCCATTGGAGGTTAAAAATAACTTCTCCTGACTCGCTGTCCACTGGTGGTGATAAGCCAAGACCACTAAATAAGTCACCAACGTTTTTAGTAGTGACAGAACCCTTGAGTCGACTATGATATTTTTCACCATCAAATCCCCAGTGGAAATTCGCACCCTCCCGTTCAAGAGAGCCCGTTAATTTTATTCCAAATATATCACCGCTAATGTTATTAAATGTAGCGCCAGACTCGTCCGGCCGCAGATCAAAGGTAAGATCACCCCATAGTGTTTTATCGAAAAATAGCCTGTCAACCGAAAAGTCGAGGGCAGAAAGTGTCCGAGGATCAAAGACCGTAGTTTCAATTTTTTCTTGTAATAAACTAGTCGGAATACTTAAACGCGTTAAATGTAATGAGGGTATTCGTTGGTTATTAATATCAAGCTCTAGATATCCGTCAGCTAAATCACTCAAAAAATCAAGCCCTACATCACCCGCTAAAATTCTGGTCTCGGAACGGATATCCTTAATTCTAATACCAGCCATCTCTAAAAAGTCGAACTCAAGATCAAACACTGGCTGCCACATTTTTTCAGTGTTAACCGAATCACCTCTAAAAAGCTCGATTACTGGGCGCCAGGAATCAATCTCCGTGGTGGGCAGATAACCTCCCACCAAGATAGTATTCTCCTCTGGGAGACTTAGCGTGCGATCAAAATTGATCACTCCTCGGTTTAATCGCCCGTCAGTAAAACGTAGGTCACTCACTAGTCGGTTGCCAAGAGTTGCCTCAAAACGTGACAATCCGGAATCAAAATGTAATTTAAGCGCAAGTTCTCTTATCTCACCTGTGCCCTTTGCCAACGGCTCTGGAAGCTTTATCTCATTTGACACTAACTGGCTTTTCATTGTTAACATCACCGGGCTAAACTTGTCTGGTTGATACTCCTCCGGTTTGTCATCTACAACCGCTAGCAATGTTGAATTGATTTTTAGTAAGCCCTCCACAGGAATAGTGCCAGTCAATATTTTGGACCATGGAAAATCCACTAACTTGACTAAACTATTGGGTTCAACAGAGGTATTAAAAAGAATATTTTGATTGCCATTTTCTTTGTATAAACTGACGGTTATGGGTTGCCGCCAAAACTGGCCCTTTATTTGCTCTGAGTACAAACCCTTAGCAACCGAGAAATTGATAGCTCCATTAAGATCTTTGACTGCTACAGGAGTATTTGGGATCGATATCTGGGCGTCTATCAAGGTCCCGAGAACCTGATAGTCGCCTTTATCATATGTTCCGTCTTGTTTTTTCAACGGAATCTGTAGGGCAATCTCAGTTTGAAGTTGCCCCCCATAACCCCAGCTTGCTACAGGAGCAATATTAGATGCCAAGGTTGAGTTAGCCAAAATATTAACAGCCTGCGCAACACTTGATTCGACACTAGCATTGACTCGCAAAAGATTAGATTTTAATTGACCTACCTCTGAATTACCTATTTCGATACCCGCATTAATAATATTTGCACCACCCAATGTACCTCGTGAGACTTGCCCTGAAGTAAAGGCATCGTCTACCAGAACAGTTGCATCAAAGTCACGTAATCCCAGCCATTGAGGGTGATAATCTAAATTAGCTCCTTCGGTATCCAATAGTAACTGTGTGGTACGCACTTGCTCTAGACCTACGCCAGGACCAGATCTTTGCAATAGCCCAAACTGTTTCACGTTACCGCTTAAATTCGCTCTCTTCAGCCACTGCAGTAATGGAGGTGAGAGTTTGTAAGGAAGGTATTCATCCGTATACGCAGCATCAATATTGTTTGCACCCACTATAAGAGTTACCGTGGGAAGACCTTTTAGTTCGGAATTGTCTTGCTTCACCGAAAATAAAAAGCTGGCGGCTCCCGCTTCCGTTTCCGCATCTATTACCGAACTTCTAACTATAGTAGTTCTTTCTTTGGCGTTGGCTTGAATATAAACAGTGCCCAGTGCTTGCTCTAGCCGCAAGTAGTCTCTGTATACGGCAGGAAAGAGTAGACTGAAACCGTCTTTATCATCGATATGAAAAAGACCCTTATTGCCTTCAATTTCAACATAGCCATTAACGCCCCTAACACCCGGTATACCTTTGAAAGGCTCTATATCAATGTCCGTTAAATTAGCAGATGCGAAGTACCCTGATTGATTGTGACCAAAAGTCAGTACACTTAAATCTCCCCGAGGTCGCAGCTGATCTAGCGTTTTTAAAACGCCTTCATTAATGACATTTGTTTGCTCAATAAGATCGGATAGAAGACTCAGATTAAGGTGATTAATCGATACATCAAAATCAAACCATTGGTATTGTAGTCGCTGACTAAACAAAACATCTAAAGGTCTTATCTCGCTAGCCGACCAATCTAAATCAAGGCCTTGAAGACGAAAACCCCAGTCTTGATCAGGCATATACCATCCTGTGATCTCAGCGCTGATATCTTTGATTGCTGGGGCATTGGCAAACCAGTCAAGCGGTAGCTCAGTCATCGACAGCGAGCCTTCAAAATCTAAACTGCCGCCCGGCTGTATATCAATCCATACCTCACTATTCAATCCCGCACTAAAGTGATTCAGATCTTTGAAAACCTCTGGAGCAAGAGATTTTCCAAACGCTACTAATGACTTGGAAATATCAAAATCGCGTACCTTTATATACGCCTGAGCGCTGAAGAACTCTCGATCCAACGGATTGCCATAGCCTTCGAGAACAAAATAGGCGGGCGAAACTTGCTTTGCAAAAAATAATGACATCTCACCTCGATGGAAACTATCGTCGTTTTCGACCTTTACAGATGCTCCTGTTAACTGCGTGATCTGGCCAGAGAAAGCTTGGAATTCTATCTGTATTTGCTCTAAATTAATCAATCGACTATGGATAAAGGGCGTTAACAACGCCTCCAAGTCAGTATCAGAGTCCCCCTCGAAACCTCTCAAATTCCAATTGCCACTTTGGTCCTCAACTAACACTATAGAAAGATCACTAATGGTAAGTTCACGCCAGACAATATTTAAATGCCGCAGGGTTCGAAACAAATCAAGCTCTGCTCGAACATCTGTCAAGGCTATCGATGGGCTCTGTGTATCATCTTTTAGCATCAAGGTCGCTATATCAATAATCGGTACTAACCGCGGCCATTCTCCAGCTAATGGTCCCAGCTCGACCTGCAGACCGATATCGTCGACTAAGAAATTTTCAATATCTCCACGAAGATCATCGACCTGCGCCACAGTTTGTCTGCCAATCAGAACAAGAATAATTATTCCAATCACCAACGACACTGTACCTACAAGAAAAATGCGGCCGGCCATCGCTATGATTGTAAGTAATCTAGCAGTCATTTTTTGATCTCAACATGGAATGACATCGAATTGTTCTCGGGTAAATAATGGTTCATCTGTAGTTATAATTTTACATTTGAAGGCTTCATTAAGTGTCTTCATAAAGATGTCTTTTGAACCCAAAAAGCCCTCAATCACCTCTGAGGATGCTCGAACACCAAGGGTAGTGCAATTATACACATCGACAACACGTTTCAGTTCCCGCCAAATCTCAAAAATGACTGTATCTACGGACTTTAAGGATCCATAGCCATGACAATTCGAACAGTCAACATGTAACAGTTGTCGCAGACTTTGGTAGGTGCGCTTACGTCTAATTTGTACAAGACCTAATTCAGTGAACTTGGATATAAAAAAGTCTGTTCTATCTCCTCTCATCGCGCTTTTTAAACTATCCAAAACGTGTGTGCGATGAAGAGGACTTTGCATGTCGATAAAGTCAATAACAATAATACCTGATAGATTACGTAACCGTATCTGGTGGGCGATCTCAATGACTGAGCAAAGATTAGTTTGATAGACAGTTTTCTCAGGATCATGGCGACCTATGTTGGATCCGGTATTAACATCAATAGTTGCCATGGCTTCTGTTTGATCAATTATTAAATACCCACCATTATCTAGATCTATCCTGCCCTGTAATGCTTTATCAATTTCATGATCAATTCCATATTTCCCAAACAACGGCTGACTTTCAGAGTAATAATTAAGGCCATGGGGAATATCCATCTTAATGTCCTCACAAAATTTCCCTAAGGTATCTAAAATACTTTTGTCGTCAGCAATAATCTGCGTCAACTCACCTGCAGGTAAATCTCTTATTAGTCGCTGCTCAAAAGGTAACTCTTGATGCAGGCAATTAGGCCCACTAGAGGACTTGTTTTTGGTCTCCACATCTAACCACAAGCGCTGAAGAAAACTCACATCCTTCTCCAATAGGGTTAAATCAATGTTCTTTGCAGCAGACCGTAAAATGTAACTGCCCGCGTAATTCTTTTTCTCCGTCGGGCTACTGTCTAAAATGTTTGCTAACCCGTTTTCAAGTCTGGCTCTTTCATCTTTAGCGTTAATACGATGAGATATCTTATGTCCTGATCCGTGGGGTTTATAGACCGCATAGGTCGATGCCAGAGCAAGCTTAGTTGATAATCTAGCGCCCTTTTCCCCTAATGGCTGCTTGAGCACCTGAACACTAATTTGCTGGCCCTCACGTAGTAAATAATGGATATCTTTGGAGTTATTTGGCGCACCCGCATGTTGATTCAGTTGAACAACTGAATTAACGAGCACATCATCAATATGTAAAAACCCATTACGTTCGCTGCCAAAATCAACAAATGCAGCCTGTAAACCGGGCATGACTCTTGTCACGACAGCTCGATAAATATTCCCAACGATACTCGACTCATTGGATCGCTGAATCTGAACCTCTTGAACCACTTCTCCTTCCAATAGAGCGACGCGCACTTCACCTAGCTGGCTATTGATAAGTATTTGACTGCGACTATGCTTACTCATTTAAACTCTATTCCGCAATGGAGGATTGCCATATAGGCACATTAAATTTGGTCAGCAAACGGCATGTTTCGGCAATAGGCAGTCCTACTACCCCGCTATAACTACCCTTTATATGTTCAACAAAAACAGATCCGTACCCCTGTATCGCATAACCCCCAGCTTTACCTTTAGGTTCGCCGGTTCCCCAGTATGTAATCATTTCCTGCTCGGTTATAGATCGAAACGCTACCCATGTTTCGGATAATAACACTAAACTTTCTTCTCTATTATCGATGGCGACTGCCGATAACACGCAGTGGGTTTTACCCGATAGGGACGTGAACATCGCTTTAAAGTTCGAGTAATCAACTGGCTTACCAAACACCTGGCCCTCACAGGTAAGAATGGTATCTGCACCCAGCACGGGCGCATCCCCATCATGCATTGTGCAACCAGCACAAGCCTTCTCAAGCGCAAGACGACAGACATAGTCAGAGGCACTCTCTTTAGACCTTTGAGATTCATCAATTTTCGGAATAATAATACGGTGGAGGACACCCATTTGTTCTAAAATATCGTGCCGCCTGGGAGAGGCTGACGCTAACACAAGATCATAATTCATCGGTGTAGTTTGGGTGAAAGACATACATTGGCCTTTTAATCTGTATTAAAGCGTCCATCGAGAAGCCGAATAACCGATCATTATCAACGTTTTCGATTAACTCTAATAAGTAATCGATCAATCGCAGGCCACACTGCTGCCGACGCCAGCGCGGTCATTAGTATATAGCTATAATCCATGGGAATCTCCCACATTAAAAGCAATATATTGCGCATAAATTCTGCCAAAATAATCAAAAAAAACACAAAAAGACATCTATGAATTAACGAAAAATAGACTAACCATCCGCTTAAATAAAGAGGAATAGCCCCAACCGCCGAAAACAATAAAACATGCATGCCGATTGGAGCCCTAAAGATTAAGTCAGCGAGAAGCCCCGTAAAAGCAGCGAAGCCAATTCCCCATTGACTAGGCCTAAAAATTATCCAACCGATGACAACTAACAGTAAAAAATTAGGTTTCAATACTAGTAAATAGCCCGAAACTGGGACTAACTGCAACACCGATGCTATAAAAACAGAGATGATCAGTGCAAGTCCAATACCCGACTGCTTCACTGAGAACGTCCGACTTCACCACCATCTTCAGAAGTAAAGACTAGTAGTAAATGTTTACTCCGGTCTATTTTGGCGGCGGGAGTAATATCTACCTCGACAAAACTAGCGCCCGAATTGTGTTCGATATTGATGACACTGCCAACAGGATAACCCACAGGAAATCTTCCGCCCAACCCTGAACTAACCAACTGATCACCTTCTTTTATATCTGCAGTTGGCGACACAAATCGTAACCTCAGTCTGTCATAATCTGAGGTCCCTTCAGCAATCGAGCGCAGACCATTACGCAATATCTGCACAGGGATCGCATGTGTGCTGTCAGTGATTAATAAAGCGACACTGTGCTCGTCAAACACTTCGATCACCTGCCCCATCAACCCTTCGGCATCAAGAATAGGCTGCCCTACATAAACATTATCCTCAGTGCCACGGTCGATAAATAATGTGTGGCTGTTACGGCTGGGAGAAACTCCGATGACCTCAGTAACTAACACGCTATCCATCAATAATTCTGTTGCATTGAGTAACAATCTTAACCGGAGATTTTCGGCGGCCAGATCTGCCATTCGCTGAATCTGTCCTCGGTGGATCAGGCTCTCTTGCTTCAGTCGAGTATTCTCAACTTCCAAATCAGAACGATCAGAGAGGATCAGCTCACCCCAAGCGTTAAAGCGAGCGGGTACTGTCGCTAGCCAATGTGCCGGAAGGAGCGCATTATCAAAAAAATTTTCAATAGGATCAAACCAATTAGTATAATTATGTGCGGCCATCAGGCCAAATGAAATGAACACCACCACCAGAAGACGACGGAAAATCGATGATAGTCTGACGAAGGCATTGCTAATGGTTCGGCTCCCGAAGAATTAGTGATATTCAAACTCTAACGAATCAGCAACCCTATTAAAAAGCTAATCTATTGAGCTTTTTATTATCCATACGATCCAAAAACTCACCACCACCACGCGCAACACAGGTTAGTGGTTCTTCGGCAACAATAACAGGTAAGCCTGTTTCATTAGCGAGTAATTTATCAAGGTCTTTCAGTAAGGCTCCACCACCAGTTAAAACAATTCCCGCTTCAGCAATATCCGAAGCTAACTCCGGAGGGGACTGCTCTAAAACGCGCTTTACTGCTTGGACAATGCCAACCAATGGCTCCTGAAGCGCACCCAAAATTTCATCGCTGGTCAAAGTAAAGCGCTTTGGTATTCCCTCCGCCAAATTACGTCCCCTTACTTCAATTTCCCGTACTTCTTCACCTAAGTAGGCTCCCCCTATTTCCATTTTTATACGCTCAGCAGTGGTGTCACCAATAACACTGCCATATTCACGGCGTACAAAGTTAACAATAGCCTCGTCAAACCGATCTCCACCGATGCGCACTGAATCGGCATAAACAACGCCGCTTAACGATAGAATCGCAATCTCTGTGGTACCGCCACCAATATCAACGACCATTGACCCGACCGCCTCTTCAACTGGCAATCCTGCACCGATAGCCGCGGCCATCGGTTCATCAATCAAATGAACCTCTCGGGCTCCTGCATGATAAGCCGCTTCTTTGATAGCTCGTCTCTCAACTTCCGTAGCCATGCATGGAACACATATCAAGACCCTTGGACTAGGTGGGAAAAAACTTGTGTCATGCACTTTCTTTATAAAGTGCAAAAGCATCTTTTCAGTGACTTGGAAATCAGCAATTACACCGTCTTTTAAAGGGCGAATCGCCGTTATATCTCCTGGAGTTCGACCTAGCATTCGCTTAGCATCAACCCCAACCGCGTCCACTATTTTTTGACCCATATAGTGACGAATAGCCACTACAGAGGGTTCGTTAAGAACAATACCTTTTTCGCGAACATAAATGAGTGTATTTGCCGTACCCAAGTCGATCGAGAGATCACTGGAAAACATACCACGAATTTTTTTAAGCATTTGCTACGTATCCTAAGTCATTCTCACCACAACCATAGCCGCGGAGAAACCAGTCGTATTGCACTATCGCACTAAAAGTAGTCACAGAAAACCCGGCCACTTTCACGCTGTAAGCGTCGAGTTTAGCTGATCTCTGAGGAAACTTCCTTTATCTATTGACAATTAAAGCAAATAAAACAAAAAGGTTAAAGATTAGCTGATTGAATAAACGTTCTGATTAAACTAATGTCCCTTTTGTGGTACCTTACCGACTCTGGAAATACAATGAAATCTCACCCTACTTCAAGACTAATAAGTACGGTGTTTGCTAGGTTTAAAAAATGACTATTGAAAGAAAAGAAATTGAAAAACTGGCCACACTGTCACGCTTGGCAATTGATGAAAAAACCATCGCTGACGTGACTGCGCGCCTTAGCAGCGTTCTCGCGTTGGTCGATCAACTGCAAAGTGTTAATACTGAATCATTACAGGAAATATCTCGGCCTTTTCACACCTCTCAGCGGCTACGTGATGACCAAGTGGATGAAACTGATCAGCGCGATGCTTTTCAAGCGATAGCGCCACAAACCCACAATGGATTATTTACCGTCCCCAAAATGATCGAATAACCGGACTGACAATGCACAATTACACTATCGCTAAGCTTATCAAGGGCTTACAAAACAAAGAGTTTTCAAGTGTCGAGTTAACTCAACACTTTTTAGACCGAATTAGTCAATTAAATGATGACTATAATGCTGTTATTACCGTGACCAGTGAACAAGCACTCAGCGCTGCAGTTCTGGCTGACCAGCGTATTGCTAATGGTGATGCTCCCGCTATGTGTGGCGTTCCGATCCTGCACAAAGATATCTTTTGTACCAATGGAGTACGTACCAGTTGCGGCTCAAAGATGCTGGACAACTTCGTACCGCCCTATGACGCCACCGTGGTAGAAAACTTTGCTCGCGATGGTGCTGTTATGTTGGGTAAAACCAATATGGACGAATTTGCCATGGGCTCCTCAAATGAAACCAGTTTTTATGGACCTGTAAAGAATCCTTGGGCGACGGATTCTGTTCCTGGCGGCTCTTCAGGAGGTTCTGCTGCCGCCATCGCCGCCCGTTTAGCACCTGGAGCAACTGCTACAGATACCGGCGGTTCTATTCGTCAGCCGGCAGCACTTTGCGGAATCAGTGGTCTAAAGCCAACCTATGGGCGTGTTTCTCGCTGGGGAATGATTGCTTTTGCCTCAAGTTTAGATCAAGCGGGCCCAATGGCGCGTACCGCGGAAGACTGCGCAATAATGCTTAACTGCATGGCTAGTTTTGACGAGAAAGACTCAACATCGGTAAATCAAAGTGTACCCGACTACACCGCATCACTAGGCAATTCGATAAAGGGGCTAAAAATAGGTATCCCAAAAGAATACTTCTCAGAAGGCCTTGATCCAGGCACTGAAATAGCGGTTAGAAAAGCGCTAGCCGACTTAGAGGCACAGGGTGCACAATTAGTAGAGATAAGCCTTCCCAACTCCCATCTCTCAGTACCTGCTTATTATGTCATTGCACCAGCTGAGGCATCAGCCAACCTCTCTCGTTTTGACGGGGTGAAATATGGTTACCGCTGCAAGAACCCAAAAGATTTACAGGATATGTATTGCCGGAGTCGTACCGAAGGTTTTGGTGAAGAGGTTCAACGTAGAATTTTAATCGGTACTTACTGTCTATCTGCTGGTTACTACGACGCATATTACGGCAAGGCTCAGCAGGTTCGACAACTCATCCAGCAAGATTTTTCTGACGCTTTTAAGTCAGTAGATTTAATCATGGGCCCAACATGTCCATCCCCGGCATTCAAGTTTGGTGCCAAAGGAGATGACCCGGTTGCAATGTATTTAGAAGATATTTATACCATTGCCACCAATTTAGCAGGATTGCCGGGTATGTCAGTACCTTGCGGTATGGTTGAGGAAAAGCCGGTGGGCTTACAGATTATTGGCAACTACTTTGACGAAGCACGCATGCTAAATGTCGCCCATCAATTTCAGGAGATCACTAACTGGCACAACCAAGCGCCGGAGGCTGTCCAATGAATTGGGAAACCGTTATTGGTCTTGAAGTTCATGTTCAATTGGCCACCAAAACCAAAATCTTCTCTGCGGCGAGCACTAGTTTTGGTGCCACCCCCAATACCCAGGCCTGTGCAATCGACTTAGCTATGCCCGGAACCCTACCCGTGCTCAATAAGCAGGCGGTAAATTACGCCATTATGTTTGGACTGGCCATAGACGCAGAGATCTGTCAGGAATCTGTATTCGAGCGGAAAAACTATTTCTATCCGGATTTGCCAAAAGGCTATCAAACAACGCAGTTGGAGAAACCGATTGTTGGCCGCGGCAGCGTGACCATTCAATTGGCGGATGGCACTGAAAAAGCTATCGGTATTCATCATGCTCATCTTGAAGAAGATGCTGGAAAATCAACTCATGAAGGCGATCTGCCATATGGAATGTCTGGTGTTGATCTAAATCGTGCCGGTACACCTCTGATTGAAATTGTGTCTGAACCAGATATGCGCAGCGCGGAGGAGGCCATCGCCTTTGCAAAAAAGCTCCACAGTATAGTAACCTCAATTAAAATCTGCGATGGTGAAATGAGCCAAGGCAGCATGCGTTTTGATGTTAATGTTTCAGTCCGTCCTGCCGGTAGTTCTGCCTTGGGTACACGGACAGAAACCAAAAATCTTAACTCCTATAAATTTATGGAAGAAGCCATCGAACGTGAAGTTGAACGCCAGATAGATCTGATAGAAGATGGTGGCACGGTGGCTCAAGAAACACGTCTTTACAATGGCGACACCAAGGTGGCTAAGTCAATGCGCAGCAAGGAAGAGGCTAACGATTATCGTTACTTCCCTTGTCCCGATCTACTTCCGGTATTAGTCAGCGATGAGGCCATAGAAGAGCTACGACGAGCCTTACCTGAATTGCCTGATGCTCGACAAAAACGCTTTGTTAGTCAGTACGCACTATCAGATTATGATTCTGAAATTATAGCTAGTGACTCCAATATGTCAGCTTTTTTTGAAACAGTAGCTAAAGATTCTAGTAATGCAAAGTTAGCTGCGAACTGGGTTATGGGAGAGCTAAGCGGTGCTCTAAATACTGCCGGCCTCAGTTTTATTGAAAGCCCAGTAACTGCTCAACAACTTGCAGGCATGGTGGTACGTATTTCCGACAACAGTATTTCTGGGAAAATGGCCAAGCAAGTTTTTGAAGCTATGTGGCAAGGTGAAGGTAACGCCGATGAAATTATTCAAGCCAAAGGACTAAAACAGGTTTCGGACAGCGGCGCGCTTGAGAAAATAGTCGCTGAGGTTTTAGACGGAAACCCAGCTATGGTTGAAGACTTTATTAACACTGATGAAAGTAAGCGTAAGAAAAAACTGGGTGGCTTTATGGGTCAAATCATGAAGGCCTCAAAAGGTCAGGCCAACCCGCAGCAAGTCAATCAGATACTATTGCAAAAACTCAATGCACTTTTGTAACCTAAAAAGGAAATGTCGATGATTGTTACTCCCTACTCAGCTGGCTGTGGAGCGTTGGTGAGCGGTATTCAACTAGCGACACTCTCAGACAATGAATTGACTGAATTGAGAGCTGCCTTTGCTGAACACGGTGTGTTATTTTTCCGTGATCAAGATTTTCCACCCGCACAACATTTAGAGTTTGCAGAGCGCTTTGGCAGTATTGTGGTTAATAAATTTTTCAAAGCGACTAGCGAATTTCCTAAAATAGCAGAAGTTCGTAAGGAGAAAACTCAACAGACCAATATCGGCGGCGGTTGGCATTCTGACCATTCATATGATGACATCCCTGCGATGGGTTCTATCTTAGTGGCGCGCACACTGCCTGCGACAGGCGGCGATACGCAATTTGCTAATCTTGCCGCAGCTTACGATGCGTTGTCCCCCTTGCTTAAAAAGCGTATTGCTAATCTGCGCGCAGTACATTCAAATGAGCATATTTATGGTGAAAACGGCGTTTATCGGCATACGGATCTCGCGGAGCAGCTCGGTGGGATGGACAGAGTTGGCGATGCTATCCACCCTGTGGTAATTACTCACCCTGAAAGTGGTCGAAAAGTACTTTTTGTCAATCCTGGGCACACTATCCAATTTGAGGGTTGGGAGTTTACTGAAAGCCGCACTTTACTTGATGAGCTCTATGCTCATGTCAACCAGCCTCAATTTACGTGCAGCTTTAATTGGTTGCCTGGCTCAGTGACCTTTTGGGATAATCGCTGCACATGGCATCAAGCTAAAAATGACTATCAAGGTCAGGCTAGACTCATGCACCGCATTACACTCGCGGGGTCTGCTTTAACTGCAGGCTAAGTCCAACTATGCCATCTATGCGTAAAAAAGCAGACTTGCCGACTAAAATTTGCTTGACGTGTGAGCGGCCTTTTACCTGGCGTAAAAAGTGGCAACGCTGTTGGGAAGAAGTTCAATATTGCTCCGTGCGCTGTAAATCTGAGGCGCGTAAAAACTCACCATAAGAATCTATTTATGACTCTACCTATACACCATACAGACATTCTAATCATTGGTGCCGGTCTTGCCGGTTTAAGCGCGGCTAATGCCCTTCAGGCTGCTGGACACAACGTATTGGTTGTCGATAAAGGACGTGGCTTAGGTGGACGTTTAGCGGGACGGCGTATCGATAACGCCAGCTTTGATCATGGCGCTCAATTTATGACCACTCGCAACCCAAAATTTGTCGAGCAAGTCAGTCAATGGATAGAGGCCGGTGTTGCCGAAGAATGGTACAGCAGCTTTCCTGGACAGGCTAACAGTCATGCTCGATACAGAGGAGTACCCACCATGACGGCCATCGCCAAGCATTTGGCAGTAGGTGTCTCCGTAAAACTAGCGACTAAAGTAGAATCACTCAAGGTTGATAACCATGGGTGGATCTGCCAATTAGAGAATGGAGGCAGTATACGGTCTCGATCATTAGTGATCACTTCACCCGTACCGCAAACTTTAGATTTATTGAGCACTGGTAAAGTTACGTTACCTAAAGATAAACAAGTTCGACTGAACCGAATTAGCTATGAGAGCTGTATTGCAGTGATGGCAATTTTGGACCAACCAAGTGTTATGAAATCACCCGGAGCCCTGGCACTCGATGACGGCCCCATTGCATGGATTAGCGACAACTACCAAAAAGGTGTTTCGGCGATTCCAGCGGTCACTATTCATGGCAGTGGCGATTTCAGCGCAAAACACTTTAAAGATGACCACGATCAAGTTGCTCGACAACTTATCGATGCTGCCAAGCCCTATTTAGGGGCCAATGTTATTGATTTTCAAGTGCATGGTTGGCGCTACAGCAAGCCAATCATTGTGGATGACAGTCCCTGCATGCTAGTTAGCGAAAATACCGACTTACCGCCATTAATTTTGGCTGGTGATGCTTTTGCCGGTCCTCGTGTCGAAGGCGCAGTCTTATCTGGCTGGGCTGCGGCAGAAGTATTGATTAATCTTGAGAAATTCCCATATTTTTACCTTAAAAAGGGGTTAATCTCAACGTAATTGAAATTAGCCAACTTGCCAACGATGAAGGTATAGCACCAAATACTTGGTTGGTTATAATGGCTCATTAAAAAAACAAAAGTACCCTTCACTGATGACTCTGAGCGCCCCTCTAAAAACCCGCAGCGATGCTCAATGCGAACTCTGCCCTGCGGCAGATCAAGTCCGCATCTTTGCAGTGGCTCCTTACAGTGACGACTTGTCGGCGCATAATATTGTTGTTTGCCAGCAGTGTCATGAGCGATTGGATGAAGTATCTATTGAGCACGCCAATCACTGGCGCTGCCTTAGTGACAGTATGTGGAGTCAAGTCCCCGCAGTTCAAGTAATGGCATGGCGTATACTTAACACATTAAGTAGTGAGCATTGGGCCCAAGATCTACTTGATATGTTATACCTAGAAGATGATACTTTAGCGTGGGCGAAGACTGGTATAACCGAAGATAGTCTTCCTACTGTTGCACATAAAGACAGTAATGGTGCATCACTCAAGGATGGGGATACGGTTACATTAACTAAAGACTTAAATGTTAAAGGTGTCAGCTTCACCGCTAAGCGTGGCACGGCAGTGCGAAATATCTCGTTGGTGACAGACAATTCAGAACAACTAGAGGGCCGAATAAACGGCACCCAAATTGTAATTTTGACTAAATTCGTTAAGAGGGCAAACTAATGGAAAAAACTGAACAAGAACTTCGAATTCAACTGGCTGCTTGTTATCGTATATTCGACCACATGGGCTGGACCGAAATGATTTTTAACCATATCACCGTTAAACTTCCAGGCGATGAACATCACTTCTTGATTAATCCGTATGGCCTGCACTATAGCGAAGTCACCGCATCGAACTTAGTTAAAGTCGATATAGAGGGTAACATTGTTGAAGATACCGACTACACCGTAAACCCTGCAGGTATCGTCATTCATACCGCCATTCATGCAGCTCGCCCCGAAGTCCACTGTATAGCTCACACCCATACAAATGCAGGAATGGCCGTTGCCTGCTCGCAAGAGGGTTTGCGTACAGACAACTTTTATTCCGCGTTGCTGCACAATCGCGTTGCCTATCACGATTTTGAAGGCCTCACAGTGAGAGATGATGAGAAACCAAGATTAGTTGCAAACCTTGGCAATAAGGGATTACTCATTTTACGTAATCATGGCCTGCTAACATGCGGTCGAACCATACCTGAAGCCTTCATAAATCAGTGGACGCTCGAACGGTCCTGTGAAATTCAAGTTGCCTGCGATGCAACTGGCAAAAAAATTATCCCAGTGAATGACGATGTTCTAAAGCTATCTGAGCAATTAATGGAAATGCAAACCAAAGGTGAGCCTGCAGGCGAACTTGAGTTCAACGCCTTCGTCCGCATCATTGATAAAATAGACCCTTCTTATAAAGATTAAACGGTTACTGGCTAATCAAGGATGAATGTTATGAAATTTAGGATGTCTATTTCAGTAGGATTGCTGGTTACATTATTGTCAGGTTGTGACAATGCAGAAGTGGCAAAAGAAGCGATTACTTCGCCTTCAGGGTATTCAGATGTTGCCAGTGTTACTTTAGAGGTCGGCTCGTCAGCACCAGATTTCAAACTACAGTCCTTGGATGGTGGCTGGGTACAGCTCTCGGAGCTACTTGGTAATAAAGTGCTAATGATCTTCTATCGAGGTCACTGGTGTCCTTTTTGTGTCGGCCATTTGCAAGATATTCAAAGTCTTCTACCAGAACTTGAAAAACACGGTTATCAGGTACTAGCTATTAGCCCAGAAGATGCCACAGATATGCAAAAAATTGCTGATCGCATGGATCGGCCTTACCGTTTTTTATCTGATATCAATCTAAAAGTGACTGACTTATATGGCATACGTCGCGATGAAGAGTTACCGCACCCAGCAATGATAGTGCTGGATGATTTGGGTATTGTAAAATGGTTCTATGTCGGTGAGAACTATAAGCAACGACCCAGCGCACAACAGCTACGAAAAGTCCTTGATCGCATCAAAAACTGACAGAGGATCAGAAACAAAAATGCCCCTAGAAAGGGGCATTCTCCCAAACATTACTCATCATTACTTCATTAAATCTCGCGATATAATTAACTTCATGATCTCGTTGCTACCACCATAAATACGCTGAACCCTTGAATCAGCAAAGGCGCGACACACTGGATATTCCCACATGTAACCCCAACCACCATGAAGTTGTAGACACTCATCAGCAACCTTGCACTGTAGATCTGTAGTTAGTAGCTTTAACTTAGACGCGGTTACTGAATCTAGTTTATCCTCTAGCAAAAGTTCCGTGCACCGATCACAAAATACTTCTGCGCTAGTGACTTCTGCCGCCAACTCAGCTAACTTAAACTGAGTATTTTGAAAGGAGGCTACCGAAGTACCAAAAGCCTTGCGCTCTTTGGTATAACTAACTGTTGTTTCGAGTATCGCCTGAGCATTGGCAATCGCACCTACCGCTATCGATAAACGCTCTTGGGGTAAATCCTGCATAAGATATATAAAGCCACGACCCTCTTCACCGAGGAGATTTTCTTTGGGGACTTTAACGTCTTGGAAAAATAACTCAGAGGTGTCTTGGGCTTTTAAACCCAACTTGTTGAGGTTTTTTCCTTTACTAAATCCTGGTAAGTCAGCCTCAACTAAAAACAGACTGATGCCTTTTGAGCCTGCCGTAGGATCAGTTTTTGCAACGACAATCACCAGACCGGCTTTTTGACCGTTTGTAATAAAGGTTTTAGAACCATTAAGGATGTAATGGTCGCCATCAAGGACTGCTGTTGTTTTAGTTCCCTGAAGGTCAGACCCGGCACTCGGCTCAGTCATTGCAATCGCAGTAATCAACTCGCCTGAAACACAGCGCGGTAAATAGGTTTGTTTCTGATAATCACTACCGTAACGGACGATATAAGGTACCGAGATATCATTGTGTAACGTCCAACCCAATCCAGTGCAACCAGAACGGCCAATTTCTTCATTGACGATACAGTTATAAAGAAAGTCTGTATCAACGCCGCCATACTCCTCAGGCACCATGGGACACAAAAACCCTTGTTCTCCAGCTTTTAGCCATATTTCATCGCTAACCATCCCATCTTTTTCCCATTGCTCATGATGCGGCATTGCTTCGGTTTCAAGGAATTTTCGCACAGAGTCACGGAACATTTCGTGGTCAGAATCATATAGATGTCGTGGAATCATCATTATTGCTCTCTTAAATTAGATGTAAAGTCTATCAAGAGCCTGAAACCAAAGTAGTAAAGTTAGTGACCAATGCGTTCTGCTGCTTAACGGATTAGATGGCTAAAGGAAATTCCCACCCAGTAAGAAAGCACCGGTTCCAACCCCAATAGTCCAGTAGACACTATGGGTCTTATAGGCGGCCATAATGGCGGCCAAACCACCCCAAATATATTCATTGGTATAGCTAAGGTCTAATTGTTGATCATGAACGAAGAGAATAGGTGCAAAAATAGCCGTCAATACCGCAGGTGCACTAAAGCTCAGCAGTTGCTTGACGTTGGGTCCAAGACGTAACGGCAATTTACCCTCTAAAAATAAGTAACGTGTAGTAAAGGTGATTAATGCCAGTAAACCTATAGTGACTAGAGTCATTACACTTGTCTCAATTTTTGTACAGAAAAGCCTGCTGTCATACCCATTAAGGCAGCGGCGACCAACCCTAACTCCATCGCGTAAATAGAGAAAATGACCGACAAAATAGTCGAGACCAAGACACATACTAAGATCGGTAAACTTTTAATATCTGGAATTACTAAAGCAATAAAAGTTGCAGCAATAGCAAAATCTAACCCCAAATCAGTCATATCAGGCAACCATGCTCCAGCAATAATCCCCAATGCTGTCCATGCGTTCCAAGCCAGATAAAAACTACCGCCAGCACCTACTGCATAAAAGAGTCGGTATTTATTCCTGTATGCACGGCGGTCACCGGACAGCGAAAATAACTCATCGGTGAGTAAAAAGCCCAAGCCAAGCCGCCAGCGTAGTGGTTTAGACCGAAGTTGCTCACGAAGGCTTAAACCGTATAAAAAATGTCGGGAGCTGATCACCAAGGCGCTAAAAAGAACTGTTAGTAGAGGCGTATTTTCAGCCATTAACTCGACTGTCACGATTTGCACCGCGCCCCCAAAAATAATCGCACTGAAGAGCTGCGCCTCTAGCCCGCTAAAGCCTCGTTGTATTGCTAAAGATCCGAATAGAATACCCCATGGCAAAACAGCCAAACTAAGCGGCAACATATCCAAGGCGCCTTTTCTCACTGCCGCCAATAGCGCTTTCCGACGACTAAACATCAGTGGCTGCCTGCAGCGAGATAGCGACTTTTTTAATTCTTTTAAACAAACTTGCGGATTAACCAGTTTGGTAAGATATAGAACAGGCCTGCAATAATAGTCCAACGGCGAGTTATGTAGGCATGGTCTTTTTCACCTGTAATAGCCTTAACAATTTGAGCCACCGCTTTTTCTACTGGCACTGTCCCCATAGGCTTGCTCTCTAACATGGGCGTATCAATAAACCCTGGCTCTATAGTTGTAATAGTAATCGGTAATCCCGAGCGAGACGCTCGCGAACGCATGCCGTTGAGATAATTAGAAACAAACGCTTTAGTCGCATTATAAGTCAATGAGAGTCCACCAGAAAAATGTGCTGCAATCGACGAGACGCCTACCAAATGGCCTCCGCCGCGCTGCGTAAAATGGTTCATAGCGTCCATCGACATGGCAGTAAAACCACGAACATTAACGTCGATCATTTGTGATTCTACAGTCCAATCTAGCTTCTTTTCGCTCGATCCAACACCAGAGTTCACTACGATTAGCTCCACATCGCCCATCTGCTTGATCAAATCTGCAAGTTGAGTTCGCGCTGCATCGGCATTAATTAGATCGGTTACCTGAACAAAATGCTGGCCTGGCAATCGATCACTGAGCTCAGTCAAACGCTCTTCTCGACGAGCCATCAGCCCAAGTTGATAACCTAAACCCGCCAGCTGAACCGCTAGCTCATAACCAATTCCAGAGCTGGCGCCTATAATAATCGCTTGTTTCATAGTAAATTCTCGTTGAGTGGCGTCGCAGTTTAGCCCCAATAAGGATTGCTGAAAAGCTGAATTTAGAAGCTAACGAGGATGTTTTGAGCTAGATCATACTGCGATCAGTTTTATCAGAGTCTCGATTTTCAAATAACAAATACTCTGCTCTGCCCTCTGCTATTAGACGACCCCGATCAATCGCAAAATAATCAATAAGATTATTCAGATCTCGCTGTGAGCGAGCAAACACGGTAGGTTGTGTCCCTGTGTTATCGATCTGCATGAAATGGTCTTGATCAGCAACGCCATAGCGACAAAAGGGTAAGTAACATCTTGAATCACGCGGATTAATGATTAAAGCACCTGTTGCGGGTCCTATATGCGGCTCTAAAGCCTCGATGAGTGCTTTAATATAAGCATCGCTAAGGTAACTAAAAACATCCCAAAACAAACAAATGTCTAGCTTTACTGAAGGCGCGAGCCT
>Ga0115008_10000662_pt1 | contig 26529 bp, 21 predicted proteins | sample FraStrMetagenome_FD_87164 | JGI IMG/M metagenome (GOLD analysis project Ga0115008, IMG submission 87164) | Marine eukaryotic phytoplankton communities from Arctic Ocean - Fram Strait ARC3M Metagenome | ecosystem: Environmental > Aquatic > Marine > Oceanic | place: Fram Strait | collected... | reverse complement strand
TACTCCTCTTCCGAACCTGTAACTGATGAAGAGGATGAGTTGTAACTACAAAGTAATTTATACCTGGTACAAGAGTAGAAGTTAATAAAATAAAAGCATACAGTTTAAAAAAAAATACCATTGAATAGGGATCGCATACCGTTTCAACTCATTAATAACTTTTTTCTCAAAGTAATAGGATATGCGAGTCTATTAGTAACACAGCGATGGATGAAGTAATTGATATGAGGAAGGCAAACTTCTTTTCCAGCGATTCCTATTTTACCTGATTCTAGAGTAATCGATGAAATAAATTTATTTGATAAATATATAAATTCGTTCCTAACAAATTTTGTATCCTTTCAAATTCAAGAATCTCCCTTCAATGTTCGAAGCCCTGTGGAGAAACTAAACAACCTATGCAGCAAAGTGCAACTATTAAAAGCGCACGAATGTTTTTATATATAATAATTAGAAATTATTTTTGAAAGATTGCCTCGTAATTATATCTGAGGTAAATTAAAAATTACTAACAGAAGTATCGATACTAAACATGGTTCGTTTCATTACGTTGAGTTAGCGCAGTCAACGAGATAAATTGATATCAGCAGAATGCACTTCTTTTCTAACGATTGCCATTTTAGTAATCGACGAAATAAATTAGGGTTAGGATCGAAATTGAGACGGTTGCTAAAGCGTAAATAAATATATACATTCGTTCCTAATAAATATTGAATATTTCATAAAAAATATATATATATTTCATATGATCCTTCTAGAATCAAGAATCTCCTGTCCATGTTCGAGCCTTCGTTGAGAAAATAAACAAACTATGGACTAAGGAGTAGAGTGCTACTATCCAAAGACCACGAATATTTATATCAAATAGAACTATTGTAAATAGTGCCTTATAATCATATATAAGGTAAACTAAAAATCAGAAGTTTCGAAACTTGACATAATTCGTTCCATTAGGTTGAGTTGCTTGACGAAGTAGGAGGGTGTAGACTGAATATCCCGCTCGAGTATCCTAGATATGTTTCATGGAACAGGAGATGTGTAGAGAAACCATTGTTCTGCGAAACTACCCAACGACATTCTAGGTGAACAAGTCCCGAAAATTGATGACAGGAAGGGAGAGAATTTGAATAAATGTAAAATAGTAGTTTTGCTAATCTCTCATGAAACTTTAACACCAAAGAAAGATGAAACATCAAATTCCATGTCTACCATTACAGCGATTGCATGTTTAACAGTTTTTATGAAAAAAATTCTATCAAAAATATATTCTACAGTACATTTATCTTGTATGTAAACGGGTAAGATTGATTGTGCTCATACTTAATCCACACTCTCCATAGCACTCTCACCCTCCATGTCATCTTCTAAAGGAGGTAAGTCTTCCATGTCTTCATCGAAACCAGCCTCATCATCGTCATCAATAGACAAGCCAAGTTTGACCAAACGGTGAATGCGACTAGCAAACGTCGCAGGCTCATCCAAGCTAAATCCGGAAGTCAAAAGAGAAGTATCATACAATAACCAGATCAAATCCTTAACAGTCTTGTCACTTTGATCGGCGTCAGCCTTCTCACGGAGTGCACTAATAATAGAATTGACAGGGTTGATCTCCATTGTCTTCTTGCTGCTCATGTAAGCACTCTGGCTGGCGTCACGCAAAGCTTGTGCCTTCATAATACGCTCCATATTGGCTGACCAGCCGTACTCTCCAGTCACCAAACAACAAGGCGAATCGGCAAGACGATTCGATACGACAACTTTCTCAACCTTGTCATCCAATACTTCCTTCATCAGTTTGCAGAGACCCTCACTCTTTGCCTTTGCCTCTTCGAAGGCATTCTTCTCCTCCTCGTCCTCTGCCAACTCCAAACCTTCCTTGGTGGCACTAATCAATTTTTTGCCATCATATTCCTTGAGCTGCTGCACACAGTATTCATCGATGGGATCCACCATGTAAATAACTTCATATCCACGCTTCTTCAACTTCTCTAAAAATGGAGATGACTCTACAGCGCGCTTGCTCTCACCGGTAATATAGTAAATACCAGGCTGCTTCTCGGACATACGGCCAACGTAATCATCTAGGGACGTCATCTCATCTCCACTTTTGGTGGAATGATAACGCAACAACTTTGCAATCTTCACACGGTTTGTAGAATCCTCGTGCACACCCAACTTAAGATTCTTCGCGAACGCCTCATAGAACTTCTTATACGCATCTTCATTCTCCGACAAATCGTTAAACATCTCGATACATTTCTTCACAAGATTCTTTTTGATCACGCGTAAAATCTTGTTCTGCTGCAAGGTCTCACGACTAATATTTAAAGGCAAATCCTCACTATCTACCACACCCTTGACAAACTGCAACCATTCTGGCATAAGATCTTCACAGTTGTCCATGATAAAGACACGTCTTACGTAGAGCTTGATGTGATTGTACTTCTTCTTCGCACCACCTTCAAACATATCAAAGGGGGCACGCTTGGGTGCAAACAAGGCAGCACGGAATTCAAGCTGACCTTCGACGCTGAAGTGCTTCACTGCAGCATGTTCCTCCCAATCGTTACTAATACTCTTGTAGAAGGCAACATATTCCTCTTGAGTGATATCGTCCGGTTTGCGCATCCAGAGTGGTTTCATGCTGTTCAAATGCTCCCATTCGTGTGAAACTTCTTTAATTTTCTTCGTCTTCTTCTCCTTTTTCGACTCTTCCTCTTCATCGTCGATCTCCTCAATCTTGGGCTTATCTTCGTCATCGGCCTTATCCTCATCCTCATCATCCTCGTCATCTTCGTCGTCTGTGACTTCCTTCTCAGTAGTCTTTTCGGTGTACAACTTGATGGGGAACCCAATGAATTCGGAATGTTTCTTGACCAAATCCTTGACCCGCTTCTCCTCCAAGTACTCACTCATATCTTCCTTGAGGTGAAGAATGATACGTGTACCACGTCCTACGTCAGAGTCTTCATTCTTAGTGACAATAAAACTACCACCAGCCTCAGATGTCCAAGTATGACAATCATCCTCATTATTTTTCGAGACGACTTCAACCTTATCGGCAACAAGGTAGGCAGAGTAGAATCCTACACCAAACTGTCCAATCATGGAGATGTCAGCACCAGCACTAAGAGCTTCCATAAATGCCTTAGTACCAGATTTGGCAATGGTACCGAGGTTGTTGATAAGATCTGCCTTGGTCATACCAATACCACTATCTTCAATGGTAAGCGTGTTATTGGCCTTATCAGCAATGAGCTTGATCTGCATCTCTGCCTCGGAATCCAAGACAGAGGAGTCCGTGAGGGACTGGTAACGGATTTTATCCAAGGCATCACTTGCATTAGAGATGAGTTCTCGTAAAAAGATTTCCTTGTTGGAATAAAATGTGTTGATGATCAACGAGAGGAGTTGGTTAATGTCGGCCGAGAAGGCGTACGATTCTGATGCGCTCTGTTTTGATAATAATGACGATGATAACGTAAGAAAGGAGTAAAATTACGATTGAATATCAAATAACGGAATATAAGTCGCAACATGATACATATACACCGACAGTGTCCAGAAACACCAAAGAGGTGGACGGAGAGAAGGTCGAGACGGCCAATTCAAACTTGCTACCATTCATCTCCTTCCCCCCTCTTGACTCTGCATATATAAATACAAATACTAACACCAGGACGTACCATTGTGTAGTAATAGTGTGTGTGTGTGTGTGTGTGATAAACCTGAGGAATAAAATTATATGACACAGGATAGTAAAATATATATTTTATGAGCTCTAGATGTATCCATTTCCATCTTTGTTTGGCTGGATGGGAAGATGCGTTTGGATTTCGAAGAAGTTCTTGAAGAAGGAATGTGTGATAAAACTAAATTTTTGAAATTTATGCGAATTCTCAAACGGACGGACGATGTACTCGTGCCTCGTGCACATGTAGATCTACATGTACAGATTAGTTGAACATCGGTAGGTGGTAAATTTGAAATTTTGGAATTTGGAGCACTGTGAACTGTGACTGTCTGCTGCTGCTGCTGCTGCTGCTGCTGTGCGCTGTGGATGTTCGTTTACGTCGGCAGTCGGCATCCGCAGAGGGGTAAAAATTAGAGAAGGGGCAAGGGCAAGTCTTGCTCTTGCGAATATGCGTGGGTCGATGATATGGCGATTCGAAGAATACGATGTACAACATTGGTATTTCGATACACACATCCAAATATATAAAAAGTGAGGGGAAGTTAGATCCGATACGATCCGATCCAAATAGTATCAGAATCGCATCAAAATAGAAATCCAACTAGAATGGAGAAGTTCCTGTTCCCTTATAAAAAGCAACGACGGAGGAAAAACGGTACGACGATATGCTTCGTGTTATGCAGCGTTTGTGCGTTCCTACCGATGAACATCGTGGGGTTATCCGCGTCTACGACGACACGTATGTTGTTTGATATGCCAAAAAAATCACAAACAATACCATCTTCCATCAGTAGCAGCAGTGGCGGCGATGTAATGTATCCTTCCAATATGTCATTTTTAGCGGACTTGAATGTACCCTTTCCTGCCAAAGTTTCTCTGGATAAGAAGTATACGAGGGTGAGCAGTCAGTCGGTTACCATTCGTTATGTGGATATGGAGGATGTGGATAATGCTGTAACTATGATACTCGATGAATATGGACCTCAATCGAAAAGAAACGAGGGTAGTCAAAGTAAACCGATTCCTGTGCAATGGATCGAAGATGCGCTCTCCAGTTATGAAAGATTTGGCTTCAGAATGTTTGTGAAAGTCGGACTAAATCAGAGAGTAAGGCGTCGTATTGACGGCAATAGGAAGGAAAGTTTCATGAATGTGCCAGATCATAATTTAATACTCTGTGAGTCGTCGAATAATAAAGAGTTATTGGGCATTGCAGAGATCAGTATACAGCCAAATCTACCTTCTAGGACCTCCCCACCCTTCGTATACCCAATGGCTGTAAAGGAATTTATCGCTTCATCAAATAACCAAAGAGAACTAGTACCTTATATTTCGAACGTCTTGGTTCGACCGGATTGTCGTGGGATCGGTATTGGTAAAATATTGATGGCTGCCTGTGAAGGAAGAGCGCGCTCAATGGGCATCTACGATAAAGTCGCATTACACGTTGACGCTAACCTCAAGACAGGTTCTGTGGCTCAAAAACTTTATCAAAAGCTTGGATTCAAGTGTATGCGCAGCTCTAACAAAGGCTTGGTTAAATACGAATGGATGGACTTTAGTTCAACGTTTGAAAGCGACGTAATCTTTATCGACGATATGCCTTTTTTATATATGGTCAAGGATATATGAATGATAAGGCGACGGAACTAATCGAAAAATGTATTTAGCAATTTATCACTCCATCCTGTTTAAGTTTTCTGAGCGCTTCGCTACCTTTCATACAGGAATGACTTCATCACAGACTTTTTAGTGATCATGGATGTGGTTTTTGCCCATTAAGACATGTTATTGGCGAATGATATCCTGTTATAAGGAATCTAGAATATATTCGTAGATTGAAATGATGTTTTTGATAAAACTACCCTAAGACCTGCTCGAGATTATCACGAGTACAATTCCTTTCCTATAGGATAGGCTTCAAAACCACAGGGTGGAGGACCTAACACGTATCCAGATAGAGGTTACAAGAAAAGTGGAATTGATGTATATATATATATATATATATATGTATGTATATATTTGTCTATCCACATAATTTTATACTTTTATTTTAAAAATATATTGACTAGACCTCTGGTTCGCCATTGAGCCCATGATGGTTATTGTTCCACTGGTTAATATTGTCGGATAAAATCCTATTACTGAGAAGTGTACAAATGAAGAGAATGTATGAAAATCCTAACTTTCTCCTGCTGAACATCATCACGATCACAAGTTTGTACACATGAGGCAGGCGTCTAATTCGCGAGGTGGAGGATATAATCTATAAGAAATGTTGGAATGATGTATACCTACCTAGTTTCATGAAGCAACTTAGGGTTTGATTTAAATAAATTAACTTGATACCTCGTCAACAATCGAATCTATAATTATCATTTCCCCCAAGAACTGATCTTACATATTTCGTCCCAAAATTTTCTTTTTATAAATCTCACACAGCAATGGATTGAATGACCTCAGTATGGAAGACGTTTACATCACTTTCAAATGTGTAATATGTACAATAGCTTTAGCTCAAACTAGTCCAACTTCTTAAAAACTTTAATGGTCAAAATTCTTCATCATGTCGATTGCTCTGGCAATTTCATCTTCTGTGATATCGCTAATACAAATTGACGCACCAATATCCGTAATGAGAGGAATACGTTGCTCTCCGTGACGATGTTCAACTGCGTCCTTAGTAGACTGCCATGCCAATTTCACATCAAGATCCGGGCTATTTGTTGGCAAAGAAAGCAACTTCATGCAATCAAAAACTCGTTGAACCATATTCATATCAATGTATCCACGAAGATGACTTAGAACGACGCAAAAAAATCCGTCAATATTTACAGCTTCACCATGCATGATGTCGGCCCCTGGTACCATCTCCAACAGTTTTGAAAATGTATGTCCATAGTCGACACACCTATCCAGAACAGCCTCCCAAAGATTGGGACCCAGCTCCTCAAGCATGATCTGTATCGAAAGTTCGATGATACGATCAGAAACTCCAGAGGGGACATTGGGATGCGGACCAAAGCGAGTTTCAATGAGAGTTTTACCGTAGGTTTCCAAAAGTTCGAACAAATCCGACGAACGAACTAAAGCCAACTTTAAAATTTCTGCAAAACCGTTTGCGACGTTTCGAGAATCCTGTGTTGAAATAAATGCGGCATCTAATAAACAGGAGCTCGGTGCATAAAATGAACCAACACGGTTCTTGTATGATTCCTTCGTCAGATCGCAACAATAATCGACACCATTCTTTACACCAACACTAGCATCAACGATTGCCAACAACGTTGTTGGCACACGAACAAAGGGAACTCCGCGTCGATACGTACAAGCTCCCAAACCCGCAATGTCAAGAAGACATCCACCACCAATCGCAAGAAACGGTTCTCTCCTCCTCAGCTTGTAAGCGCAAAGCTCATCTAAAAGTTTATCAACAGCCTTATTCCCCAACGAAGAATTGAGAATTTGTAGTAAAATAAATGTTTTCCAAAATATTGTTCATCATACTCACCTGAGGCCTCTTCTCAGGCTCTCCACCCTCTAAAATACAAATGGTCAGATCGATCTTTCTTGCCACGAAATAGTCACGAATCTGTTTTCCATACAACTTATCCACTTGAGAATCAACAACAGCAAAACGACGATTGTACCCCTCAGGGTGATTTCCCGTAGCGAGCAACAGCTGTGGATTGGACGGATCTAGCAAAGTTCCCTGCTGTACCATGTTCACATCATAGGAAATGGGTAATGTAAATACGTTTCGCCATCCCTTGTTCTTCGTCACAACCGTAGTTGTTGTAGTGACTGTACTACCTGCACTGTTCTTCGTCACCTCGACAGATTTAGTGGAGTTCGTTTTAACAAATGAGAACACGTTCTTTGGGGCACGCTCAAGTGGTTTCAACGTAACTTTTGCTCCTGTTAATTTGCAGTCCTCTACAAATACTGCCTCACCGTCATTGCCAGTTCCCGAACGAGAACTCTCAGACGATAAACTCTGAACCGAACTCGAAAACCCACTGCTGCTCTGAAAATCGGGACAACTCGAGCTAGCTGACAGAGTCCCTTTATTACTCTCCGTTTCAATGAGCAACGAACGTACGCTCGTCGGAATCGATTCCCAGGCCTCGACGACAGATGGAGGCAGAGAAGAACTCTGGTGTTCTTTGGACGGGGAACCTTTTCCGAGATTCTTGTGTTCGATATCCTCCCTGAAAGATACAATTCAATAATGAAATTAACATTTATTTATATCATCAGATTAAATCATACAGATATATATATATATATATATATTGATTATTGTATCAAAAGTAGAACGATAGCAGCTGCTACTCCCTTTCAATTTTCAACAACGAACACGTATTTGAAAATGCCGACAATGACGAAAACCTAATTGGCCACAAAACATGCGACGCCTCCACTTACTTGATCGTTTGCAAAATGACCTCAGATGGTGACCTAGGGATGGTAGTGGAAGACATGGTTTTCAGTGACTTGGGAAATTAAATGTTGAACAAAGAGAACGTAAGGATATTATTTAATAAATAAACACCGATGGGCGTAAAGTTTTTCACTTTCATTAGAAGTTGAAGAATATGGCTACGCACTTACGAGAAGGAATCGTAGGAAGGAAGATTTCAAATTTTGCCGTAGGAACTCGTACTGAGTTTGAACTACAGATTACGAATAACTCATGGACAGCATGGGCAGCATGAGGCATGAGTATGAGCGTCAAAAATGTTTTGGCGCGGGCGCGGAAGGTGAACCATCGATTTCAGATATTTTAGCCCTAAATAGGGCCTAGAACTAAATAACACATTGTTAGCCTTCGCGAGAGCGTATTTTTCGTACTCTGGTAGAGAGTAGAGATCCACACATTCAAACAAAAAATGTTTTTCTCTCTCTCTCTAGAGGAATGAGATGATGGCATCGGATAACGCCGAAAAGAACAATGATGACCAGCAGCTTGTTCACGGTACTCATCCTTGGAATAAAGAATTCCACATTGCTCCGATGCTGGACGTGTCCAAACCTGAATTCCTGAACTTCATGAGGATCCTAACGAAACGCGCCATTCTTTGGACAGAAATGGTAGTCGATGAAACCCTATATTATTCAGATGATTGCGATTCGCATTTGGCCCATGAACCTCAATTAAATCCCATAGTGTGTCAAATTGGTGGTAGAACTACAAAGTACTGTGCAAAGGCAACTGAAATGATCGTTTCAAAGTACAATTACGATGAAGTTAATTTAAACATCGATTGTCCGAGCGGGCGAGTTTCGGGCAAGCGCAAGTTTGGTGCCATTCTCATGCACGATAAGGAGACTGCCTTTGCGATGGTGAATGCTATGAGAGAGAATAATAATGACGTTCGCGTTCCAATATCCGTTAAAACTAGGGTCGGTATTGAATTAGATGACGGATCGGTTTTCGATACAGCTGATCATCTCTTTGAGTTTATTGGAGAATTGCGGAATAGAGGTTGCCGCAGATTTGTTATCCATGCTCGAAAGTGCGTCATCGGGGGTCTCTCTCCGGCGCAAAATAGATTCGTACCACCTCTAAACTATCCCAGAGTTTATGAGTTATGTCATCGATTTCCGGATTGTGATTTTATCTTGAATGGAGGTATAACTGGATTGAAGCTTGCAAGGGAAATACTAAGTAGGAAATCTACCAATGAAATAAAGAATGATTATCACAATGTCCCATGTTCAATTTGTAATGTTGCCAATGGATCGTGTACTAGGTACCCAGGTGAAACTCCTGCAAATCTTAGAGGCGTTATGTTGGGCAGAGCAGCTATTGATTCTCCTGCAATGTTTTGGGACGTTGATAGATATTTTTACGGCGAACCGACGAATTCGACAAAGAACAGGGAAGAAGTTTTATTAAAATATTGCGACTATCTTGATCGAATATATCCTCGACGCTGCTGTGACAGCGACGATCGAATAACGTCGAGCATGTTCGAGCCGACGATATCGGTAAACGGGGAAGAAGGCTGTGATATCTGTAGAGCTTTTTGTAAACAGGTCAATAGAGTATCACTATCCAATGATGAGATCCGCGCTTGTCATCGTAACGTTGAGAATAAGGAATCACGGAAAGTAAAAATAACGTCACGAGTAATCGATCGTTCCTTGAAGCCGGTTTTGAATATATTTTTTGGTTTGCGACATAGCAAGACTTTTCGCCGTGAATGTGAGAGGCTGAGCAGAGATAAGGTTATTCGGAATTGCGGTCCTAGCTACATCCTAAAACTGGCAATGAGCGTAATGCCAGAGGAAATTTTGACGCAACCTTTTCAAAAAACAGAAGACATTGATGACAAATTTCTTCCGCTTCACCACGTTAATCAAGCATTCTCTTCATTCGTAAAAAATTCCTGCGGCTAGAGAAGTAACTATTTGTTTCGATGAGTAGATTCTCGAAAAGGTTTGCATACCAGAACAATAGGGTCGTAATCCTTTTGTTGGGTGTTTCAGTTGGACGTCCTCATAAGATCTAACATCGCCGCAGCTGCTAGAAAACAGTAATAATTATTTATGTACGAAGGAAAAATCTCCCGTCTACGCGAACTGAGTTTCTCGCTCATGTTGTGATTTTCGGCGGGATATGGGAACTGGATTGGGTGATTGTAGCACGTGCGTAACTAGCGATTTATGTTCTTGCGCTTTAGTTGTATTTTGTTGAACCGTGTCAAACGTTGGCACCGGAGGGATCTTGAACATAAATGTGCACATCTATCTTCAATTCCATAGCTCTGATTCCCCCTTGAAAGATAAAACAGCGTCGCTGTGTTCAAGCCAATGATGGTTATCGGGAGAGTAAAGCGTAGGGCAGAGCGAGTTCATAATTTCCTTCCATACAGTCTCCTCTTATGTCGGATTGCGATTTACCATTTGCATGTTCGAGGGTAACTTCATGATTATATCAAAAACTAAATTATAGGTGATTGTTATTTCATAATTACTCTATTAGCCAATGGATCACGATTTCTTCACAATAGAACATCACAAAACTTGTCTTCTTCATTATTGAATATTCCCGAATTCCATTCTGGGCTTGCTTACGAAAATTTCTAGCCTTATCATACAAAACCTATAATTTGCTCGTCTCCGTAATTTGTAACTTATTGCACATCGACTTAAGTCAGGCGGTCATCGTACATTGTAGGCTGCCTAAGGTCAGCAGCTAAATGATGACTAAAAGAGACAAATACAGTTGCTTTAAAACATTCGGAGGAGGAAACATAATGTCCAACGTCAATCTGGAACAAAAAAATCTTTACAATCAACATTACAAATTTGTTATGCAAAAATAGTGATTAGCTTACCTGGCGAATATGAACAAATTACTTTACGCAAAGTGTACTGGCGCTACTGGTTCTTCTCATCAGTAATGAAACTTTCTACTCAAATTAGTATCGACGGTGTTCTTAGCGTATGCAAGATCTTCACTTTGGAATGATTCAAATCGTTTCGTCGAATTTCCATATCGTTTAACTGATTCTACAAGTCCTGACGAGCCACTTGGAAATAAGACTGATTAGTAATACAAATATTGAAGCTGTAACATCTGTCCTCAAAACTTACATGTGTCCTACGCCCGTTTTCGCGCTTTCTGCCGTCATCAAAAAAGTGTCGCGCATAATGCCACCAGCACATTGGCAAACTTCTCTCACAATTTGTTGGGGCCTAACGAGCAAATCTTCAAACCGAACAATCACTCGAGGATAAGTAACTTCCTGATACCATGCACGATAATAATCATTCCATAGGTCAACGAGAGATTCATGATGCGTAATATTTTCGTCTGAGTAATGAACGTTTACTGGAACCTTCTTTCCATAAGCTAGCTTTTTAAAATTGGACGCATCATGAGTATCCGCGATGAGATTAGGGCAATGACGTGTTGTGTGAAGCCAATTTGCATGATATGAATGTCGACACATTGAGTTCATCCATGTGTATGGATCTTTGATTACAACTGCCGGTAATACATATTCTTGGTGTTTTAAATCTCCAGCTTCTTCGGCGTAATGTTTTAATCTCCACGATGCGGGCGAATGCTTGCCCCATGGTACTTGTCGGCGAATACCAGGACTATCCTTTCCAAGTTTGTCAACCCTTTCTTTTATATAACAATTATTTCTCAACAGTGTTGTTATTAAATTTGTTCCTGTATTGAACATACCAGCCGGGGCAATCATTCTAGAAACAGCAGGGACTGCCTCCCTAAAAGCTTCGCATGTATCCAAACCTGCAAGAACAGGTTTTGATCCATACATCCCAATAATTTCGGATTCTGATGGCAGTTCTGCTAATGATGAAATCTCCTCCGAAATATTTACACCCGCTAATTTCAGTATGCCTACGACAGAAAAGTCCACCGACGAGCGAGTTGGACTCAATAAATCATTAGAACTCAATAGCCTGGACTTCTTCCAAATACCACGCATCTCGAATATACGACTGCTACCAACCGGTACTTTATTTATTGCAAATTGAAACAAAATCATTTCTACAAACAAAACAGTCACTCCTCCAAGAATCATGTACCCGTACATGCTTCTTCTATTCGAGATGCTATGATTACTTTTTTCTCTATCACCATTGAAATACATGATACAAAGACCCAATGCCCTGAGTTAGCAAAATTTAGAGACGTTGTAACTCTTTTACTGAATAAATTACCGTTTTAAGTCTGATGTGTATGAATGTATTAGATTTTGTACACATGATATGAAATGTAGAAAGAAAATTGTTTTCGACACAATTCAAAATATATTCAATGATATCGTCAGATCGTGTATCGTTTGATATTTTCCTCAAATCATTGCACACAACGCAAAACGTCCGCGTGTTGTATGAGATTTCTCTTGGTACGAACTTCAAAGGCCAAAAAATCTCCTTTCTTTCCTGATTTTTCGATTCTTTGATTTTGCTGATAGATTAGAATACCGGTATTCAATTGAGAGCATTGTATTTTTTGATTGTGAATTCAGCATAACGACGAGCTTGGGAACGTAAGGTTTTATATTAATGTTCGACGGAAGAGAAAATAGTAATTTTTTACAAAATGATAAAAGGAAAGGAAGAACACGACTTGGAAAATAGTAGACTTCACAAAATTCAGGAGCGGCGACGTAAAAAGGAATCCTCCGTCGGATATAGTGATTTACTATTCTTTGCACTAATTTTGTTGTCGATTGGAGCGTTGCTGATAGAGATCTCTTTGTTCGAGTTTGGAATGTCGCATCAGAACCGCGTCGCTACCGTGGAGTCTCACGATGAAGATATTATGGAGGAGTCGTTTACTTTGTTTAATCCGGCATTGGAACAAATGCGAAACCAAAAGAATAGAGGAAAAGGTGAAGTGAATTCATTAGGCAATCAGACAGTATATGTTCACAGTGGGAGCGTAGATATCATAAAAATATTAGATCACGCTGGGGCAAAAATTACCGATGATTTGAAAAGTCAGTTGCCACCAAACGAGAACGTCGAGAAGTTGTACGGGCCAGGAATAAGAATCATGGGGCTAGATCGGTGTGAGGAATTCAGGTACATTTTCTTCTGATTTTTCTTTGTCTCTCAACTTAAATGCTAATAACAAGCTGCCTCTGCAGAAAAACTGTACCTCCTTCCCAGGCGGAAATTGGCGGCGCAGGAATGTTCAATACTGGAACAAATCTATTGGCACAACTTTGTAAGTGATGATGACGATCTCGCGCCAATTCATAACTAGTTTTCAATGCTTAAAAGTGTTTACATTTGTTCAAAGTATCAAAAAATTGCTACATGCCTCAGCGGTCTAGGGGTACAGGCATGAGATGGCAGGTGCGCATTCTCTGATTTCATTTATTTTGCAATTGTATTGAGAACAACACTTGATAAACAATGAAGATTTTGAATGTATACTATACAGGTACCGTGGGGAAAGCACCCCCCTTATTCATGGAGATATAAAAATGTTGCAGCTGCGGAACGAAATAAACAGGTGAATCAGACATTGACACTGGCAGTCGCAACTATTAAGGATCCTCTGTCATGGATGGGTAGTATGTGTCGGCATAGCTATGCCGCAAATTGGAAGCATAAAAAGGACCACTGCCCCAATTTGATTGCGAATGAGTTTGATGCGAGACTCGGGTTAAAATTATCTGATCGAATTCCTGTTAGGGTTCGATACAAACCCACAAATATTACTCATCATGAATCACTAGCAGGACTTTGGAACGATTATTATGGTGGCTACGCCTTCGAGGCAGAATATCCGCGACTAATCATACGATCTGAGGACATGCTTTTTCATACTCCAGAAGTAATCAAGCAAGTTTGCGAGTGTGGTGGTGGTAAAATGAGAGATACATTTAAGTGTAAGTTTTCGAAGGCACACAAGTTTAGGAGTTCGACGACTGCTTTCGCTCATATTCAGTGACATTTTGTGTATTCATATAATTGTAGATGTTCTTGAAAGCGCGAAAGGAAGCACTGGCGCGCATCATGATGCCCAAGGCCTTGTTAGCGCGATGGTTCGTTATGCGAATGAAACCAAACGAATTCAAGGGTTTACGAAAGAAGATTTAGATTATGTCCGCCAAGCGTTGGATCCTAAGCTTATGGAATTTTTCCATTATGTCTATCCAAAATAGAGAAAATACCGGCACTCGTTCTCGAAGGTTAACGATTCGATAAGTGTTTACCTCATAAATTGTGCTTTGAAGCTAGTCCACCAGCAGCATATTTCCACGTATGGATTTCCGTAAAATTCCAAATGTATAGAGTTCGGGTTCTGGCTAAATACAATTTGTACGTCTTCACAAAAGTACGTACATGTACAATGTACATTTGAGACAACTTTTATATATACTCGCGCGTATTAATACATGTACCGGTATTTTGAAACCGAATAATTTAGAACTTTACGTTTCTCTATAAGACTTTTTGACGTCAGCGACATCACCATCACAACTTGCGAAGGAAATCACAACAAGTTGTCTTCGCATGAAGTCTGCAGACTGCAGATCCTTCCCACTCGTCTCATACCCACACTTCTCACAATACTTTGTGAAAAGAGGAAGACAATCCAGCCATGAAAGTTCAAACGACAGGACCGTACTTTCCTACGGTGCCCAAGATTACATACAAGGGCCCGGACTCGACCGATCCCCTCTCATTTCGTTTCTACAACGCCGAGGAAGAAATTTTAGGTCGTAAGATGAAAGATTGGCTTAGATTCAGCGTCTGCTACTGGCACACTTTCAGAGGAACAGGGCTCGATCCGTTTGGAGGCCCAACTATAACGAGACCTTGGGATGACGAGAGCGATGGAATTGAGAATGCCCTTCGACGCGCTGATGCAGCGTTCGAGCTTTTCACGAAGCTTGGAGTGGAATATTATACGTTTCATGATCGTGATGTGTCGCCAGAGGGTAAGGATTTGGCAGAATCGAATGCAAACTTTGATGTGGTAGCGGATTATCTTGCTAAGAAACAAGAAGAGACTGGCGTGAAGTTATTATGGGCCACGCAGAATTTATTCAGTCACCCGCGGTATATGAATGGTGCATTCACTAATCCAGATGCCCATGTCCTTGCCTATGGTGCCGCTCAGGCTAAGAAAGTGTTGGAAGTGAATCAAAGGCTACAAGGTGAAAATGTTGTGTTTTGGGGCGGAAGGGAAGGTTATCAGTCTATCCTTAACACCGACGTAAAACGTGAATGTGATAACATGGCAGCCGTATTTCACGCAGTTGTTGAGTACCAGAAGAAGATTGGTGATTCTGCCCAGCTTCTAATTGAACCGAAGCCGCGTGAGCCAACGAAGGTAAGAATAAATACCTACATTTGTTTTATGACAGTACACTAAAGTCTTGAATTCAGCACCAGTATGACTATGATGCTCAAACGACGTATGCTTTCCTTCAACATTGTGAGTTCCATTTATCATCACATGTTTCTTTGCGAATTATTTACTTATTATCATCACTAATGTTCTTTATCTTATGACTTTATAACGGTAGATAACTTAGAAAAGTATTTCAAGCTCAACATCGAACCCAACCATACTACATTAGGTATGTTCATTTAGCTTTACTAATACTGCATCAGTCTATTTCTCACGGATGCGATGATTCATTTTGAAAGCTGGGCATTGTTTCGAGCATGATATACTCTTTGCCTCAAAGCTAGGGATATTGGGTTCAGTCGATTCCAATACTGGTGATCCCCTCTTAGGTTGGGATACGGACCAATTTCCCATGGATATTAAGCAGGCAGCCTTCGCAATGCTGGTAATTGTTGACCAAGGAGGACTTGGCACTGGAGGACTCAACTTTGATTGCAAAGTTCGTAGAGAATCGACTGATCTGGAAGATTTCTTCATTGGTCATGTTGGTGCCATGGACACATTCGCTCGGGGGCTTCGAATCGCGGCGAAAATAAAGGCTGATGGTGTTCTAGATAAAATGCTTCAAAATCGTTACAGCTCATTTACAGATTCGGACATAGGAAATAAAATTTCTTCTGGCAAGTTTTCTCTTGAGGATTGTGAAACGTTTATTCATGAACACGGTGAACCTCAACAGAGAAGCGGTCAGCAGGAGCTCTTTGAGATGATTTTCAATCGCTATATCTAAATTTAAGTAAGAAAGATGGGTGTATATTGTTTAGAACAGGCTCAGGCTTTGCAGCCATTTTCTCAAGGAATTAATCTTAGGCTATGGGTAAATTTTCAAATTTTGGCTTCGACGTAGGACTTTGTTAGTTTTATTAGGCGTTTGCGCAAAGCAGGTAGTGATTTTATGCCTCTGGAGTTGTGTAAGAAGTCTGCCTCCCTATCAACCAGCATGCATATTTCTTTAGCTGAAGGGCTCGAAACCAGGGAGGCTCCATTAAGTGTACCTTTGAGATCCAGCAGCGTTTCAAGACGTTTGTCCACTGATACACAAAAGCAAAGTGAAGCAATGGTTAGATCGCGAGCAAAGTGAATGAGAAGAGAGACTGGCTCACTGGCCAGTAGCGATCGGTGACGGGCGGGGTTGGGTGAAATATACTTGAAATGGTATAGAACGTACCTTCTAACTCTTCATGCGATAAATTTGCAAGGATTTCCGACCATTTTTTCATCGATTCTGCCTTTGGATGTTCGGTGTAAAGGTAAACGCCCTGTTTTGTTTTTAACCAGAATTTTACATATGGTGAAGAGAAAAAATTGGGAGTAGAAGGTGTCTTCAGTTGATATTTTGATTGCGAATCTTCCTCTTGAATGAATAATTCTTTTCCGGTTGCGTTAAGGTTTTGATTTCTTAAATGTTTTCCTCTCCATCTCGCTTGGATCTTGGTTGCAGCCGCTTGTCTTGACCATGCCATCATGTCAAAAGTAAGGTAAGCTTTCGGGGACAAAACTTTATCTCCATATGAGCCTATCGCATCTAGGTCGACTTCGGTTTGCACTTCTCTATTGCGGGCACATTGGATGGTCTTTGTTTTTGTTGAAATTGTTTGAGTGAATGCATGCTGAAACGCCGATCTACTCGATAAAGGAAGTTTTTGGATTCCATTGCAACAAACACTTTTCTGGGTAGAAATATTCCTATATACCAAACTCGAATTTACATTCCGGTAACCTTCGAAAAGAAATTGTTCAGTGTTATTTACGTGCGACTGAGGGAAAACATCTTCATGACTTGGCATTTTAACTTATAATCAACAAAATCATGTCATTTAAATGCAAAGTATATTTATTTCGTTTTTGGTATGTATAATTCTTGAGCCTATTTGCTACATGTCGTGTCGTGACGTCCTTAAATTTTAAGAAAACATCGTTTTTTGTCAATCCGAGTATCGCGACATAAAATGCATTAAAATTATCGCTCAGATATTAAGAATCCGCAGGTAATATCATTTGAGTCAAATTGGATCTGACATGGCTGTACCGGATCTCTTTATCTCTCAATCAAGGATGAAAATAAAAATAATAATCGCGCAACATCATGGTTCCCAATAGAAAAAACTACGACGATCTACACAATTTTGTCGAAATCAACGAGCACACAAAACTCTTTTGTACTGCCAACCCCATATCACCTCCCTGAAAAACCTGTTTTTGAAATGCATTGATAGATATGTAATATGCAAGCAGACTTACATGAGCAATCTACGTAGGAATCGAATGCACAAATTTATACCGGTATATGTATTTATATTCAGAACAGAAACACGATCTGTTCTGTGATGGTGAATCCCAGCAGTTGAAAATCACACCTATTTAACACCTTTTCCGGGTGACTTATAAAAAAGGTGTGATTTTCAAATCACACCATTTCACACCTTCACACTTTCACACCTTTTTAACACCTTTTTGAATCCAAAAGTGATTGATCTCAAAAACATTTTCTCGTCATTCACCAATCCTATCCAATAGTAAATCGATCCCTATTCTTTTATATCCAGTGCTATCTATCAAGTTAAACTGGATATCATAAATCAGGTCACATAAAAAAAATAATTCCAAAATAATAATTCCGTTTTGTACTTGTCCACAGAAATTCACCGCCGCCTCTTTCTCGCGAGTTTTGGCAGTTGCTTGTCAGTTAGTTGTCAGTTAGTTGTCAGTATAGTTAAATTATGGTTAATAATACCGGTATTTTGCTGTCAGTTGACAACTCTAGAGTACTTCTCTGCTATTCTGCTACCTCGAATGAGAGAAAACCAATCTCCGAATTGACACTTCTTGAGGTCATTTTAAGAAAAAGCGTCATTTGCTCGAAGATTTTTATTTAACTATTATTAATACATCTATTCATTACATTTTACGACAGCTTCTGTGTTCGAATTTTGCCCAAACTATTCGATTTCATCCGGCATTTTCATGAAAATTACAAACTTACATATGAAAAAATAGGGGGTACGTTCGAGAAAGGTAGTTCGCTTATGACTTGAAATGCCTGAGCGGCATTTCTTCGAAAATACTTCTTACTTTTTCCGCATCAAAAGAAACTAGTGCAACAACGTTGTTACTGCAAATCATTTTCTCATTCTACACTACCGGGATACCAATAAAGGGTATGTTTTCCAATGTTTGATCGTGTTTACAATTTTGAATATGTGATATTCTACGGCTCTCAAACAATAGTCGACGGTCTGCGTTACCGTGTGGATAACAGGGGATCAACCTTTCCCTCTTGCCCCTTGTTATTTATACAATGCATTGTTTGATTTGAACTGTCGCAGTTACTGTCGCAGTTACCAACGTTTATCTCAATAATCCCATTCTTTAATTTTCGTTTAGGAAACGAATATATATATCCGATGCCGCGACAAAAAGGTATTACGATACCAACAATATGTAGCAAGGATCGCAGTCTGTTCCCTGTGAAGTTATACTGTTTTCTTACTGACGTGTGCACTAAAGAAACAGATCCGGAGGCATACGATATTATTCGATGGTCCAAAGATGGTTTGAGCTTTGCAATATGCGATTCGATTGCATTCGAGTCTATTATCCTACCAAAATATTTTAACTTGGATTTGGCTCGGAGCTTTCATCGGCAGCTGAATCTGTACGGATTTCGGAGGACTCGACTTCGAGATGAATTCGGAAAAAAGATGGACAGTAATGTTTTTCAGCATGATATGCTACAGCGAGGGAAGCCAGAGCTTTGCAAGAAAATGCGTAGGAATAAGGTGAAGGCATACGGTTCTAGATCTACTAAAAAATGTGGTCAGGGGATTATGGTTGGGAATGAGCAGCAGAGAACATTAATGATTGGCAATGTTGCTCCCAGTGGTCCTCAACTAATTCCGAGTGGTGGTGCTCAAATAATTCCAACTGGCAATGTTCACCAACAAGGAACGCCTTTTAACAATGTTATAGTAGGTGGAAGACCATTCGATCGAGTTAATAACTTTCGGTCCACCCTCATGTCAGAATTGGGTCAACCTAAGCAAGATTTCGAATCTATGTACGATGGGCATATTTACACTCAGCAACAGCTTGCCGGTGTTGGAATGAATCGATCCTACCTTCGTACTGCGTTGTCTAATGTTGCACAAGGTGATGTTCCTCATCATTCATTCGTTTCACCTAATACAAATTTGATGAATGCGCAAGTAGACCAATATATTTATCAAAATGAACATTCATCAGCAGGGTTCCCCCACCCTGTTAATCCTGTCTATTCAACGATTACAAACAACAGCAACAGTGTTGGTAGTTTGATAATGACGCATCCCGGCCAGTACAATGAGTTCGTTGGAAATACTGCTAATGCCAACTACACGATAACGAATAACGATAGAAATTTGATCCCGGCTGTGAATTGTCATTATAATGGACAGACATGGGGCGACTTCTCCAGCGCGAATGGAGTAGATGCTAACGCAACGAAAGTTTTGGAGGAACCCTTGCCGGTTGACCAGACAGGATCTGAGATTGTACACGACGTTGACTGGAAGGGTTTTCACAGATAGTCGCAAAATGAATCATGTTGATATCATTTTCATCGCCTAATCAGTGAAATATTTTTTTTTGTGACAAGAAAGGTGTAGTTGGTGAAGACAAATTTACATAAAAATCTGCTAAAATCTCGATTATAAATTAAAATACAAACGACTTTTGGATATGGTAATGCTCCTTGAAAATATAGCTGAATGCCACTCATGATTAGATGCATCAGATTTGCAACTGAGTCTCCCTTTCACTGACGACCTATTCCTCTATTAGTATGTGTGCGCGTGCCTCCTCCTCGAAGATTGCGTATGCAGAGTCAATGGATATACATGCAGGATAGCGCTTCATGTCAAGGTTATCGTGTTGTGCTTCGCGTATACAAAGCAACGTGTGTTTCATCATTGATATCAATTCGTTACGAAACAATGAATTTCGAATAAATAAAGCATATCATCAATCCCAACACGAAGGAAGTCTGCCAATCTCTCACACCTATCCAAAATGTAAACAAATATAAGTACCTTTCAAGCCAAACAACGTTGAAAAACAAGGTTACGTACCTGTCATGGGATCATGCAGAAAAATAAACGGCCAAGGACAACGATTCGAATTACCTGGTTTTCCGTCGATTGATTCGTTCCTTACTTGCACTGGCTTGTGCGGATTTGTACCAACAAACCCAAACGGACATTTCTCGTCGCCTTGATTTGTCTCTGTATCTTCCAGATCAACGAGATATGCCAATGCATCTTCCAAAGGTCGAACTACAGCACCTTCAACTCCCGCGAAACAATCGAGCTCCTCAAAAATTCTCATATTCAAGACGAATGCAACGTTTGCTTCACTGACCAACCGATTACTCTTCCATGCACTCAAGCTCATTTGATCAAGAGATTCTCTGTAATGATTCTTGAAGGCTTTCGCACCTTCTACAATAAGAGGAAATTCATAAAAACGCAACCCATCAACTCCCCCGTCCGAAGATTTGTTTAATTTTAATGCTTTTTTTGCTACTCTCTGTAGGACCTTACCTCCGGATAGATCTCCTAAATATCTAGTGTACGAGTGAGAAAGCAATAAGATTGGATCTGATTCCGCGACCTTCCGAATCCTGTTGATGTAATCTATTGTCGCACGACTGGGCAAGCCAAGTTCTTTCGTAACTTTCCCTTTCCAATCTGATCCAAGAAAGAATTCCAAATCTTGTTTAAGGGATGCTTTCCGGTTCAACTTTTTTGGCTCGTGAAGGGTTGGAAACGTGTCCATGGCATATTTCTCAATCTCGTCTTCCAGACATTCGTAAACGAAATATAAATTGGCAATTAGTTGTATGTACAGATCTCTATCAATGCGCCCTTTGATAAAGTTACGTACGAAATGTACATTTTCAGCGGCTCTGTGCGACCTGGCAGTCCCCTCCTTCAGCTCAGCCGAAAGTCCATCACGATCCTGTTGATCCTCCTTTGCCACAGCTTCCGCCATCGAAGTCAATGCCGAGGAGAAAGATAAATGTTCCATCACATCTAAAAACGACTCTTCCTTTTTAGCATTCGAGAAGGCTTTGAATGGACAGTCAGCCAACACCATCTTATACTGTTCCGCCAAGCCCTCCTCGCTCTTACTCTCATTCGACTGTTGTACCACATGCATAGCATGCAACGCCTTCTTAAACTGCATCGCAGTGGGAGACGTGGAGGACACGTGCGACTGAGGAATTTGCATAATGACACGTTGCACATCGCGTGAACTAGTAGCATTTCGAAACGGGCAGGATAACTGTTTTTTCCCTGGATCGCTACCTCGATTCATTGCAGTTGAATTGTTGCTATGGTTCGATGCGAATGCTGGACAATTGGATATACTTTCTTCTACTTCACTGGTACATGTAGCGATATCATCGGACTTTGTCTCGTTGCTGTGTGAGGTAGTTCGTATATCCGTGTCAGGAGTATCCTTCGTCGTATCGAATCCTCGATGGATGCTTTGAAATTCAGCTGCATACGGACAGGATGAGGTGGATGTCGGCCGTTTGGCTGCTGTTGGGGCTGTGATATTCGTCATGCTTGTGTGATCGTTCTATGGGTGTTGTGTGTGTGTGTGTGTGGTGTTGCACTGCTGGACTTGGACTTCTCTGTCCAAAATCAAAACACTCGAAAGAGAATAGAGAGGGGCTTCTCGTGATCGTTTGGACGAGTACGTGTACATGTATTAATATATATGTAGATTAGAGTATATGTTTGGTTCTTTGTTGAGGATGCGCGTGCAGCGTGTGTGTGGGTGTGTGTGGGCACAAGACTTTCTCGAATCTCCTTCTCATGTGAGAGTAACATGTACCCCTACTGTTCCTGTAGTACGGATGTTTGAATGTTTAGCTTTTCTAGTTATTTACGTTTCATGGTAAGAAAGAATTCGACATCGACGTGCGTGGTAACTTGTTATTATACATCTCTTTACGCGAACATAGAGAGTGAAGAGAAAATATCACGACGGGATCTTTGCGGTGTTGCGTTGTGCCTTGGTCGTCCTACAATCATACGTACGAGTATGTAAAATGTAAATGGACTCTCCTACAAGGAAACATCATCATTAACTTCCAAGTTTATTTTGAAATCTGCATCATGGACCATCCAATCGTTCAAATAGTAGGAGCATTGACTCTTGCTAGTTTAACAATTAAGGTATGTTATGGTGGAAATGATTATGTTTTCCAATAATAACGATCCTTTTCCCTCACCTTGAGATGTTTTCACTCTCGTCTTTGACGCATGTGAAAATAGTTTGTGAGCAACGTTTACAAAACGTTTATAAGACCGGGAAGGAACTTGAAGAAGTTGGGGAAATGGGCCGTCGTTACTGGTGCTACGGATGGTATTGGAAAGGCTTATGCCATGGCACTTGCGAAGAAGGGAATGAGTGTCGTGCTCATCTCTCGTACGGAAAGTAAGTTGCAGGCTGTGGCGCAGGAAATTTCAGAAAAGTATCCTGATGTCGAGACATTGTATGTTGTTTGTGATTACTCCAAGTTTGACGAGAATGCCCGCATGACTGTATCGAAAGCCATATCTGATCTCGAGGTTGGTGTATTGGTGAACAATGTGGGAGTGAGTTATGCCTACCCGAAATTCTTTCATGAGCTTTCTGAAAACGAAGTTGCCGATCTTATGATGATGAACGTGGACTCAACAACATGGATGACCAAGATGGTGATTGGAGGTATGGTAGAACGTAAGAAGGGGGCCATTCTGAACATTGCATCGGCGGCAGGCCTTTACACAATGCCACTTCTTGCACAATATTCCGCAGCGAAAGGATACATCGAAAAGTTTTCACGTGGATTAAATGCCGAATATGCTAAGAAGGGAGTGACGGTTCAGTGTCAAGCACCATTTTACGTTGCAACTAAATTGGCAAAAATGCGCAAGAGTTTTACTGTGCCCACTCCGGACTCTTACGTAAAGATGGCATTGCGTTGGGTTGGCCACAGTGATGCAGTTGTTTCACCGTTCTGGTTTCACAATCTTCAAGGATGGTTTCTTGATGCTCTCCCTGCTGCAATTGTAGATCCAAATGTTATGGGAATGCATATGGCAATTAGAAAGAGAGGAATGAAGAAAGAAGCAGCGAAAAAAGCAGAAGCAGCTAAGAAGGCAGAATGACTGGATTCGAATAGCGAAGTGACATATTATTCGCGAAGGGATTCGGTGCAAAGTGAGTCAAGACCGCTGCTGCATTGAGATAACTTCTTAACACTTCAATAAATGTTTGTTGCTATAAAAGATCACTTTTTTTCTACGAAGTGGAAGAGGAGCTCTGCAGTAACCTAAGCCCTTGCTGTGCATATCGCTCGATGAAGCGATTTTGCGAATTGATAAAGGAGAAGGATCTGCAGTAATGCTTGTTACCGCTGTTCGTACCTCTTCATGAACACAACTTGTACTTCAAAATAAAGTTTTGTTTGCTCGTCGGAGTGGTGGCATAACACTCTTCTCTATTTTGAAAGTCATATTTCGACATAGTGGGAGAAAGATTTATTCCTCTTTACTAGCACCACCAAAAGAGCTGTTACAGCCCCCTTTCCATCTACAAAGTTACCTCGAACAAAGCACGATGATTTGAAGTCTTTGTGGCTGACAACTTTAATGCCTACATCACAATGAAAAATGTATTTTTTACTTCTTGTCATAATTACGTCTATACCGGTAATCATAAGGTATTCATTACAGTCTGGGTGCCATTTGTTACTATGCGTTTTCGATACATATCAGGACGTATCCATTCATGATTCTTCTCCAAATTGCTGAACTGAAAAAATTGACACTACCCTATCATCTTTTTACGCATGTAGGTATGTGTCGATAAGTGGGTGGTGACTTTAGAGAAGATATTTCAAGCTCAGTCTATTAAATCAAACGGTATCGTTCGGATAGAATCGAACTGTTCTCAATCGAAATTTTTCAAAATCAATTTGAAATGAAATCTTTTTGTGCTTTCGTGATAATATTGAATTACTGTATATTTGCGCCCTTTGTTGGATATAATTTTTCTGTCCAAACAAGCCACGACGACTAAACTGACGGCAATAAAAATTAATTTCTGAAAGATATCGTTGCCTATCCAAAAAATTCAAAGTCGTTGGCTGGTGTTGATCAAATATGCTCTTTCATGTAATTGTAAATATGCTTCGAACGTTATCATCATCAGGCACATAATGCTTTTTTTGTTCTACATTCAAAATTTTCCATTGTTGCTTCTTTTGAGCTTCTTTTTCATATGTTTTGCGCCCCCGTTTTGGTTTCCAAACAAAACCCAATGCATTCAACTGTGCGATACGGGATCGTGCTGTATCTTTATTCTTCAGATATGCCCCTTTTCGACGCACATCTCGAAGGCGTACCCCCAAAGGAAGGCCCCATAAATGTTCAGGCCAAATCCAATTTTCCTCATAGCACCCGTAGATACTGCAGTAATCATCGTCGTCGTTTCCATTAGATGCAATAGCCTCAGGAACGACAAAATTTAGAGGCACATCTAACACCCGGTCATGAATTTGACTATATATAGCAGCAGCATGGATAGTCTTTAGCCATCCGATGTCTGTATTAGGAGTAAACTGGAAACCAAGTTGGTTGAGCATTAATTTTCTTTCTGGATTATCTTTGACATAAATTTCCTTTTGACGAATCGCTTGACATTTCACACCAAGTGGGTAGCCCCTTAACTCCTTTGGCCATTGCAAGTCATTCTCAGGAACGACGAAAGAGCTCGGCACTTTCAAAATCTTATCTCGACTCCAATCTTGGACATGGTCTCGATAAAATTTCAATGCGGCATAGAATTTTAAGAACTTGTATTCCTTCACATCCCATACAAAACAGAGCATATGCATCTGTCGTACTCGATCTGGTTTGCCCCTCAAATAATCACCACGCAAACGAATTCTATTCACAATATTTCCAAGCGGCATTCCCCAAGTATCAATCGACCATGTATAATCGTTGCTAGGTACAACAAACGAGATGGGCACCATCGTATTGCCGTTTAGATAAACATACGTACACAAAGCCTCAACAAATAAATTCCATTCATCCTGCAATCTGGTCCAAATAAACCCAATTTCATTCAATCGTTTTACGCGTTCAGGTCTTCCTCTGACATGCTCCTTCCACCACTTCAAATTATACACCAATTTAGATAGATCTACTCCAGCAAATTTATTTGGATATGACAAAACCACCCGTCCTCCATCGTCTTCTAAATCGTTGCCTGCAAACATTTGAGCATCCATCGAAATGACATACCTCCGAGGCAAAGCGAGGTTTCCGTAATGATCATAATACACTTGCAGTGCCACCAACGTATCATCGAACGAATACTGAGAGAATCTGTTCGAAACCGTGAAATCATCATTTCTCACGGTGGACGATTTGACAGGCGACGATACCGAAAAAGCATTCGAAGAAGAAATAACGAATACCAACAAAACTGAAATTATTCTGAAAAGTTGTTCCACTCGAGACGACATTTTCGTTCTGTGCCTACTTCGATATCGATGATGATTCACGGAAGTTACGAATATTCAATCGAACGAATTTGTCTAGAATGGTGAGTTTAAAATCAATAATGTGTTTCTATGTTGCGTAAGAGACGAAAACATAGGGATACGGATGCGAAAGAGTGACGACGACTGACGACCACAGTACCGGTATGTTGTATGTTGTGGTTGTCTGTTGTGTCCGCAGGGAAGAAAAATCTTGCCCAACAAGTTGGAATTTTTATGAGAACTTTATACGAATTTACAGAATACAAAGAATCTCTCTCTCTAGAACGCTGACGACGACAACCTCGACCCTCGACCCTCGACCTCGAC
>Ga0115008_10000661_pt1 | contig 26532 bp, 42 predicted proteins | sample FraStrMetagenome_FD_87164 | JGI IMG/M metagenome (GOLD analysis project Ga0115008, IMG submission 87164) | Marine eukaryotic phytoplankton communities from Arctic Ocean - Fram Strait ARC3M Metagenome | ecosystem: Environmental > Aquatic > Marine > Oceanic | place: Fram Strait | collected... | reverse complement strand
TATTTTGAACTTGTAAATTTCCTAGAACGTCGAGTAAAAATACATTACTATCATGTAAAATATGATTATCACTTGCTACATTTTGTGTATATCCCATTGAAAATCTATCTTCGTCCCCATGATGAATAAGTCCCACATTATGTCCCACATTTTCAATTATCAAACCTCCATCATAATTAGTACTTGGATTATTGTTAGAAATACCTACAATTTTATCTTTGATATTTAAACTTTGTGATTCTATAACATAAGAGTTACCACTGAATGTTATATCTCCCACAACTTCCAGATTTGAATTGATTACTGTAGATCCATTATTAAGTCTGATTTTAGAATCTTCTAGCATCTTATTCGATCCAACAATAGGGATAAAATCCTGAGTGAGTGATCCAATTGATATGGTATTCGAAAATTCTGCATTGGACAAGGCAAAAAAAGATGTGGATGGGTTATTAAATTCCATTGTATAAGTCGTCGTGTTACCAAATCCTGACACGGATTGGAAAGGGGGTTCTACAGCTGTAGAGGCACTTGATCCAGATTCAGTTATTTCACCCGTTGATTTATCATACATTAAAAGTACAATTTCAGGATCTGAAAAGTCTTCTCTAAAACGAATAGGGGTCAGGTATACAGCACCAGATTGAGTAGCTTGTAATTCTGTATTACTCGCGTTAAAAACAATGGTATTCTCTGCCTGATCCTCTAGAGCGTTTTTACCAAATCTAATTTTAGTGGATCTCTCCACCGTCGGCAAATTCTTGACCATTTAATATAGTCTGGTATTTTAATTCGCGTAAAGAAGGCCTGCCATACCATTCTCTATACGTAATATGTTATAGTTGACTGCGTATATGGGGTGTGTAATAAGCATCTTTTCACTCATGATTTTAGCGGAAGCAAGACGACTAAAGTTTAGAGTTCCCGTGGGTTGAAGAGAACTTGTAGAAAGACAGAAGCAATACAAGAAGAAATCTGGAGATGTTACAAAGTTTGTATGGTAATAATTCATGACGTCGATATAGTGTGGCTTCCCCCATCTATAATTACTAACATCTAGACCATTTATATTTAATTTTACTTTATTTGTAGGTGAGGTGAGAGCACCATCAGTGGTTGTATCTGAAGATGCTAGGTACTTCACGGGATGATTAAATGTTAAATCTTGAATTAATTCTCCGGATGGAATATTTTTTTGAACTTGTGTGATGAGAAGATCATGTTTTCGTGATGCAATATTACCTCGCTCTTCGTTATCAAGGTAGTAATAATTGGCGAAACATTCTACATTATAGTTCGATGCTGCTGTAGCCCAATGAATCCTGATTTCGACATTATGATAGTTCAATGCAACGAGAGGTAAAGCACATTGTGGCCCTTCACAGAAAAAGAACCGGAGAGGGTAAAAATAGGAACGCGAAGATACACCTGGGTGTGTACCATTCGCACTTTTTGATACATTTTGTGCGAATGTATCGATAGCAATCTTTTCAGTAAAGATTGAGTCTTGGCAGTCTACTAGAGAACCACCAATATATAACTCCACCTTATCAATGATAGTGTCCCACCGTTGGACATCAAGTGCTTGAGTCGTGTCATCAAGTGTAAAATACACATAGCTTAACATATCGCCAGTTCTTTCAAATTGAATACTGGACATAGAATTGTTTTTCACCCCTCCATGGATTGTTTGTTTTTCGATGGACTGTGAAAAATTAGCATGTCTTTTGAAGGTTGAACTAAAGAAAGATATTTCGGGGTTACCCACAATATATTCATCCTGAGCACCGATGGCAATCAATTGAACAACACCAGCAGACATGGTATACTACTTTAACGAGAGAAAATTACAAATTGGGTTTTCTACACACGAATCGAATAACTAAAAAATTATTTTTCGCGGGACTAGATGGTGTAATAGGTACACCAGTTTGGTTTCTAATATTTACAGTGAAACGATCAATGCTACGGATCGGATTGACATATTGTGTCACAAGGGGATAATTATCTTTGAAATTGAACGATGCTGTACCGTCACCTATGATACTCGCAAATGAATTGCGAACGATACTTGTAGCGGCTTGACCATTTGGTTCATTGGAGGCACGTTCTGTGAAAATACTATCAAGTTCCTCGATGGAAACGTAACAGTGTTTCGTAGCAACTGTCGTATTAATGTTAGCAGCCAATAGTTTAGCCTGGACAACATTTTTTAGTGGATTTTGAAGATGACACGTGAAAGCATTGGAAGCTGTTTGTCCGATAGTATCAATAGTCACAGTATGATATTCATGTTGAAGATCAGGAATCAATTGAGTAGGGGCTGTAATTAATGCCATATAGTATTAACTTAGATTAAAGATCCACCAATCCCACCTGTGATATCATACCCAGCCTGCTCAGAGACAAGTTTTTGGGCACCACATACTCCCCCTGGAGTTAAACCCTTTGAGTATGGACTACCAGTCTTACCCGAACCCGCGGTACATTTCAAATCAACTGGTAAATCGAAAATGGATTGGTCACTCACAGTTTTGGTTGTGATTGGCATAGCTTGAAACGCGCTTGTCCTGAAAGCACCGAGTGCCGAAATAAATACGAGAAGCAGAACTATCATCATAATGGCGTTACGGTTGACACGGTTCAGAGTAAACATTTTATAATGAACCAACATTTTTTTAAACCGCGTTAAAGATTATTTTTTTAGTTTCTGTATAAAGAGTAGATGGACGAAGAGATTGTACTCGATCGAGGACATACTAGTGTTATGAAATTGGATGCAGATGAACAGGCCATCATGGATGAAATTGAAGTTTCTGCTCCCAAACCCCAGCGTGTTTCCCGACCAAGTCGTAATGTTTATAATCCACCACCACAAACATCAGAGCGACAAGAAAGTATGGATGCTTTCGTAAACCCTAATAAACAGACGAACCAAAACGCTACGGCTCCAGATGAAGAAATTGATTATGGTGAAGAAGATGGTAATTTTTTCGATGACGGTGAGGACTATGGACCAGGATCAGGTCCAGGTCAGGACGAAGAAGAAAAACCTTCCAAAGGGTATTCTTCTATCGATGAAGAAAAGGCGGATCTAATTAACAAATTAGGACGCCTGGAAAAGAAGGGATTTGCTGTAAACAAACGATTGAATGCTTATTCAAACGTCGACGAACTCCGTACCGAAGTAAAGCGTATCACTTACAGTATAGATGTTGAACAGTCAGTTCGGTTTTCCAGACGAATGCTTGTAGCGTGTGTGACCGGACTGGAATTTCTCAATAAGCGGTACAATCCCTTTGAGATTCAACTTGAGGGTTGGTCAGAATCCGTGATGGAGAATGTTGATGATTATGATGGTGTATTCGAAGAATTGTATGTGAAATACCGATCAAAGATTAATGTCGCTCCAGAAGTCAAGTTGATCATGATGTTAGGTGGTTCAGCGATGATGTTCCATTTAACCAATAGTATGTTCAAATCGGTAATGCCAAATATGAACGATGTTATTAAACAGAACCCCGATCTCGTAAAGAATATGATGTCAGCTGTTCAGAACACGACTCGTAAAACGGGTGGTCCGGCCACTGACGCCCCCGTCGGTGGTTCAGGGGAGTATGAAATGCAGGGGCCTGGTATTGACATCTCCAGCCTTATGGGGGGTATTATGATGCCCCCAACACCACCAATGAATACATCAGCTATTTCTCAAAATACAGAGCAATTGGTTGACATGGATGATGATATTTCTGATATCATATCGATCTCGGGTGATTCAACTGGTGGTGAAGTAAAGGAGGTAAATGTTGCCTCATCGAAACCCAAACGTACCAGGCAAAAGAAAACGAAAAAGGAAATTAATCTCTAAACATATATAAATGATAGCATACTATCCTTTGGAGGAACTGGATCCTCCAAAGAAAAAACCCGAACCCATTGATACACCCAAGGTTGTTGTACAGGGTGGCACTGAAGAAAGTGAATTAAATTACATCGTGATAGCTTTTATTGTCGGAGTTATCGCGTTAGCTGTGTCCGACGCCATCAGGGCGTAAATGTTAAATCTATACTGAGGTTTTCCCTCTCATTAAATTTAATTACCAAATAGAATTCCTGATAAACCGTTTCGTATTCTCAGAACATTGTAATTAACCGCATATATAGAAATTTCTTGGTTTGCTGGTCGAGAAGAACCCTTTTCGGCACCATGTAGAGTAATAGATGCATTATCTATACGACTGAAATTTAATGTCCCGGATGGATTATAATCCGAAGCATTTAGACAAAAGTGGTATGTGAAATATCTTGTATCATACGTTGACTCACTACTTGGTGTGAAATATGAACGCCCATACTGAGACTTGTAATAATTTTGTACGGTATGAAAATAAACAGGGGTCATTCTTTCAAGAAGATGTGTTCCGTTGATTTGTAAATCTACACTAGAGAATGTAAACCTGTCATTATATGCATTATCACTTAATGCACTGTACCCCCAAAATAAGGATTTAACAGGATGATTGAATTGTGAAATGTCTACAACATTATATCCACCTTGTAGAACATTCAAGTCCTGTTTGAAACTTTGAACTTGTGTAATGATAAGATCCATATTTCTCTTTGTGAAAGTTTCTCGTTCATCTTTATCGAGGTAAATATAATTCCCATAGATTTTAGCACTTTTTTCAGCCTCTGTTAAAGTAGCTACATTTGTCTCATCAAATGTTATACGTATCTCAACTTGATGATGTTGTAATGCGATGAGGGGTAAAAATGCTTTATGATCACAAAAGAAAAAGTGAAGTGGAAGGAACATATTATTTGTCGATGATCCCTTCGTGTTCAATTCTTTTGATTTAGTGTAGGTATCTGCGAGATAATTTGTCCATATATCAGAAAAATAATCATAATGTTGTGAATCTATTTTTTGACCCCCTATAAGAAGATCAATCGTGGAATTGTAGAATAGTTTGGAAGCGATATTCACACCCCTTGAACTAGCCTCAAGCCAAATTCCATTTATAATATCACCATAGACTGGAATAACTATAGAAGTATCTGTAGAAGTTACATTTTTTATGAATTTAGGAGCTTGAGAAAAATTTGTATGACGGGTAAACTTGGTACGAAAAAACGAATGTCCTTCGTCACTTATTATATATGAATCTTGTACACCTTTAGAAACAAGTTGTACCAATGCACCAGACATTTAATAGATGTGTAGATTATAAAAACAGACACTTTCCCTGAGGGAAGTCTGGTTTATCTTCCAACGTTTTACCACGAATATTGAAACCACCATGCTTATATATTTTAGATCTTTTGTAATACATTGCTGTGAAAATAGACCATGGATCATGTATATCGTATATATGTGGGTTGTTCTTTTTTCCACTCGTTTCTCTCATGATACGCCCAATACTTTGGGTAATATCTGATTTGGGACTCGCCAAAATAACTGTATCGAGAGTGGGAATGTCTAGACCCTCGTGGGCTTGACTGAATGTCGCAAATATGATCTTCTTCTTTGATGATTCTTGAAGTGCTGCCTCTTTCATACCACCCATGTATAGTCCCGATGTTTTAGGAAAGCATTGATGAAGAAACTCACAGTGTTGTCTTCGATCACTGAGAACTAAAAGTTGTCTAGTACCCGCAGATGCTTTTTTCACCAACTCTACTAACATTCTATTTCTTTGACGATCCTCAACAAGTTCTGTGATCATATTGGGCATCGATATCTTTCCATTCCTCATAGACGGTGGTGGATTCTTATAATTTGGGGAATCAAAAACAATCGGAAACACTTCAACCTGTTCCTGATTTTTCCTTTCAACTGCGAAGAATGTGGGGCCCATGAACCAATGAAGTACTTTAGTGAGTCCATCTTTCCTCTCGGGTGTTGCCGACAACCCGTAAATATGTTTAGGGCATAATTTGAACAGACTCTGACTGAATACTTTAGCACAAATATGATGGGCTTCATCAACAATCAAAGTTCCAATACTTTCGAAATCTGTAAAAGAGTATTCTTTGAGTGATAAAGATTGGAGCATTGCAATAACAAAGTCGCAATCGACTTCTTTTTTATCCTGTTGTACGACACCAATTGTAGCACCCGGACAGAATTGTTGAATACGCTCCCGCCATTGATCCGCTAAAAACTGTTTATGAACGACGATCATTGTCCTGTACCCCAATTTACATGCTATGGCCAAGGATACCGTTGTCTTGCCATAGCCACATGGTAGAGATAGGACGCCATGACCCGCTTTAATTGCGGCTGATAATGCTTCATTTTGGTGAGTAGCGTCTCTGAGTTGTCCAGCGAATTTGGTTTTAATTCGGACCGGTTCTGGACGTTTATCCTCTTTCGGTTCTCCAAGTTTAGAAGTTCCATAGAATCTGGGAACACAGACTCCATTCTTAGTTGGTCTAAATACTTTGAAAGGCGGTGGAGGGAACCCGTAGTCCCCATTGACAACAGGTCTTACCGTAAGTTCTTTTTTAATTTCTTGAATTGGACCCGCATGGACAAGGTATCCAGTTCGGGTAAGTGTTGTCATTAATTACTTATTTAAAGGGGAATAACTTTAAATGAGTATAAGATGCCTATCGTCGATATTGAGGAAAATATTAAGAAGATCCAGAGTAACATTGAACAAATGACCCAAGAAGTATTTAGACTTCAAGGTATGCTCAGTACCTTTCAGGGGTTTAAGAAAGGTGGTCTTACAACCATTGATCTCCCAAATGACCCTAATGCCGAAGCCGATCAGGCTTCATCCGAACCTACCGAGGAGCTTGAGAGTGTCCAAGAAAAGCCTGAATAATTACCAACATTCCAAATACCTTTGAAATCTATAACGACTTCAATTTCATCCCCTTTTATAAGAGACTGAACTGGACGCCCCTTGACGTTACACATAACTCTCCTATATCTGAATGGAACTTTAACTGTTAGAACGTGACCGTCAAGTGGGTCATCGATGTTGTTATGTATGAGAAGATGTAGTCTTTGTGCGTGCATACGTTCAATAATACTTGAAACTTTCTCGGGTATAACGATTCGTATATATTTTTTGGAATTATGTTCATAAAATGGTTCATGTACTTTGGCAGTTAGTTTCATATATGGTAAACTAATGTTAAAACTATAAGTATTACTAATAAAAACAATAAAACTTGTGAGACCATTACAGGTTTCATAGGTTTCCTTGTCCCAAAACATATATTACTCAGAGATCTAGAAACTTCGGTTGCCGATTCTACACTTGAATAGGGTGTGTCTCTTGGGGACATCATACCACACATCGCAACCTTTGTACACTTCCCAAAAAATGGGAGTTGTCCATGAAGACTCAAAACACCCGAAGATTGTGAAAATTCCCATTTATTATCTTTCCATTCAGACCCCCAACCTATTCGTGCCTTTACTGGTTCGGGAACTTTTAATTGCTTAATGACTTCACGTTTGAGTGTTTCTGGATCGGACGCCAAAACTTCTTCACTAAGGTCACATATCACACATGAAAGTGTTTTGTTATCGGAAAGGACTTTAGGTTGTAAATTCCATTTAGTAGTCATTGATATTTCAAGGTCTGTTTTGATAGTGATTGGTGTATCGTAATCGAGTATAACGTTAATGGCACCATACGTACTCGCGCGAAGTTTTTTATCTGCATCTGGTCCCCAATTATCTCCAATTAATTTCAGAGCTGGACTATTGTCAACACATAATACAAGTAATCCATCTTTTATCACAAGTTCATTTGAAAGTGTAGCCATGAAATCATTCTTACCATATTTGACATCCAATAATTCTACACCGAAAATAAAATTTGCTCCAGCATCCATAACTGCTTTTTCCATCGCATCACTCATAACCTTTCCGGAAACTTTCTGTGTATAAATTCTAGATAATCCTATATGATCAAAACTTTTTACAAATTCATAAGCTGACATCACATCCCATGTGACACCATCCATGACAAGTGGGAGATGTTCTACATATTTCTGACCATTTTTACTTAATACACCGATAGCATCTTTTAATGAAACACGTTTATATGTTTCAGGTTCTGTATACACTTTCGTGGCTAAGAATATGAATGTCATGTAATCAACTGGACTCAATTTCTCTAACATAAACTTCATGTAATCCATTTTGTTAACTTGTGTGAACAGGTCATGCCATTCTATACCCATTTCACCGAGGAGTGATTGAAAATTAACAAATGCATTATCAAATAAAATTCGATGTGCGTGGAGATCCCGAGTCCCTATCTCAGGTTCCCACCAAGATCCACCGGCTGATGTTTTTTTGTCATAAATAGTAACTTCATGATCACCTGTGCGTAAAAGTTCCCACGCAAGTGATAGACCTGTTGGTCCAGCTCCTATGATATGAACCTTCATTCTACTTGTATATAATACTTTTATTTATAGAATATTATATATGGGTATTATAAGATGCTATGTGTGGCGAGTCATAATTCGACTAGGTTATCATCTAATCGTAAGGTAAAAACATGGAAATTTGCTGGTAAATTTATATGGAAAAATACCACTGTACAAAATAAATCTGAACTTGGTCGATGGACAAAGGGAGAACTCCTCGAGCTCGGTCCAACGTTTGTAAAATTGGGTCAAATTGCTTCGACGAGGGGGGATCTTTATCCACCAGAATTTACGAAAGAGTTGGAATCATTACAAGATGACGTTCCTCCCGTGGAATTCAATACAGTTGTAGATTATGACATTTTTAAAGAATTTGACCCTGTACCATTTAAATCTGCTAGTATCGGCCAAGTCCACATGGCTGTACTTCAAAACGGTAAAAAAGTTGTTGTAAAATTAAAACGTCCAGGAATCCTTGATATTATGAAGGAAGATACGGATAACATACGCGACATTGTACACTTTCTCGAGCGTATGGGTATCGACACAGGAAATAGTTCAGGGACGGTTCTCAACGAGTCTATCGAATATCTATTAGGAGAGGCAGACTATAAACAAGAAGTTGATAATGCGATAAAGTTTCGAAAAAGTATGAAAGATATTGATTGGGTAAAAGTTCCGAAAGTGTATAAAAAGTATTCGAATGATGAAATGATTGTGATGGAATATGTACCGTCAGTGAAACTGACTGAGATTACAGACAAGAGGGTGAACAAGAAGAAGATATGTGAAGCCCTTATAAACGCATATGTCATTCAAACAATGGACAATGGTCTTTTCCATGCTGATCCACACCCCGGTAACTTAGGCTTTTCACCCAATGGGAAACTTGTATTTTATGACTTTGGATTACTCGTACCACTCTCAGACGAATTGAGAGATGGATTCACAAAACTTTTTGGATTTATCATTACACGGGATACTGCTGGTATAGTTGATACCCTAGTAAAGTTGGGTGTGATTGTTCCACTATCTTCAGATGTCTCAGATATCGAACTCTTCTTTGAAACTATTTTAGGGTACCTGGAGACTCTAGATGGTTCTGGAATTATGAATGATGATCTCGCAACGCAACTCGCAATGGAAAAACCATTCGTCGTACCGAGTAGTTTTGTGTACCTCGCCAAAGCCTTCTCCACGATTGAGGGTATTTGTCTCAAATTGGATCCAGACTTCAACTATTTCACATACCTGGAACCTCTCATCCAACAACAAATCATAGACTCTGTAGATATCGGGGATATGCTCATGAAGACGACGGAGATACCTGGCACAATAAGTAAAATAAGTACAGCTGTATCCGGACTTCAAAAGTCTAGAGGATCTATGAAACGTACGATGGTCAAAACGCAACAAGAAATAAGGCTCGTCCAGTACAGTGTAGTATGCGCTCTACTGGCTGAGAAATTTGGGGATAATCCACCCCTGGCAATGTTTTTTGTTTTATGTACTCTATGGTTTACTTTTCGTAAAAGTCAATAGACTTTTTACCACTTTTCTTGGGCTTGTCATCCTTTTTGATCAACTTATTGTGCTCATCAAAGTACCCCTTCAAACGACGCTGTTCATCACGGAAAATATCAGAGACCTTCTCTTTGATCTTATCCACGTCAGTATCACGTTCCTTCTGGATCTTCTTACTCAACTTCTTGAACCCCTTGTTCTTCTTATCGGTGGCGAATACGGTCATTGTATTTGTGATGGCAATCATTTACTTTGTATCGACATTTAATTTTAACCGTTTTAACTTTTCCTGAAACTCACGGCGTTCCCCGGGTGATTCAATTTCTTTACCAGTGTTTATAGCTTCAATTTCGGGTCCTGTCAAATTCATCGCATTAACCCTAAAGTCCATGAATGCCTCCATAGAATAAGGCACCAAAGGTTGGATAAGTTCATAAATCGCGTTAGCGTAGTCTCGAATCTCTTCTTGGGCATGATGATCCATTCTCAATTGTAGAAAGTGCATGAGATTGTGAAGGTCCATCTTCCACACAAATGAGGTATAAGTAGATTGAGGTAGTACACCACGCGCCTGTTCCCTACATACACCTGTATCTAAAAGATGTTGATACAATTTGAAGGCGTTCTTATATTGTGTGGATATGACTTTTGTGAGTGTTTCGTCAACTTCCACTACACCTTCTGATCCTTGGTGATTGATTTCAGATTGCTTACGCAATACTTCTGGTTCATAATACTCTTCATCAACAATGGAATACCTAGCAGACATTTCATTCACGGATGCGGTTCTATGTCTCAACCATTGACGAGCGATATACAGGGGTGCTTTTATACGAAATTTGAAGACTACAAGTTCAAGTGGAGAAGTATGCCAATTTCTAACAAGGTATCGGATAAGACCTCGGTCTCCTCGAGTTGTTTTAGTACCTGTTTGGTAACTTACTCGAGCACCATCAACAATAGCCTTATCTAGGTTTTGTTGGGGCATGTGGTCGACGAGTTCTACAAATCCATGATCTAATACTTTCTTCATTATGAATATTTATATATTCAAATCTTTAATATTTACATTCATCGTTCATTGGAACCTCTCCACAGAAATCATATAACTTGTATAATTTGTCCTGCGCATCTTTGCTAACAACTTCAATGTCGTTCATGGCATCCATGGCGTCATCAACTAATTCCATAAATGTATCGAGTTCGTCGAGGGCTACACGGTGGTTTAGTCTTTTATTTTTTTGAGAATGAAAGGCGGTTTTGAGACGCTTGTTACTTTTGATGACCTTGTCCAAATTGGGTTTGTTGACAGCGCACATTCTAATGGTGAGACTCATTTATGTATCTATCACTTCAAATCTTTAATCATTTCATTAATGTCTTTGTAATATCTTTTTAAATCTTTCATAAATCTTTTATTATTTTCCAAAACTTCACATTCAACTTTGTTTAAATAAATCCATGCTAAATTACATTTCGAATATTTTGTCATCTTTTGATTCTCATTTGGTTTTCGAGCGATTAGTTTTGTTGATTTCTTCTTTTTTGAAGCTGGTACAATTTCTTTACGGTTGATGAAACTGAGTGCCTGCATAACCGTGTCGGCTAGATCATCTTTCTTTTTAGATTTTTGAAAAGTTTCGAGCCAATGTGCGTTCGTGGGTCCATCACGAATAAATGCTTCACACCTTTCAATGGCCACCTTTTTACGTTTATTGTATTGAGCTTTACCCGGACCCGCTACATCTGGAATTTTATGTCTAGCATCATATAAAATTGTTTCTGCTTTAGGACATCTAATAATAAAGTAGGAATGTAAAAAATGCATAACTGATATCATTTTTTTATTTCGATCAGGTTGTTTCTCAATAAGAATTGTATTTGCTGTAAGTACCCAAGGTCGAGCATCTAAATGGTCTCGGAGTGATATATAAAGACCATCTTTATGTTCGGGTGGAACACCTGAAACATCCCATTCTTGTACAATGTTACTCTTATCATCAATTAAACACATTGCCAAATTTCGTATACCAACATCTATACTCAGAATCATTACTTATTTTGATTGGTATCTCTTTAAGTTACCAAGTTAAAGAGGTAAATTTTTTTATTGATATGTGGTGTTGGTGGTGTTGCCATTCATTCCCGGGCGCAGCTTTAAGTATGCCATATAAATATGATGATAGACGAAATAAATTTTCTGTGTGTGGAAACTTCTGTTCGTGGAGTTGTATGAAATCTTACGCAATAGATAAATATGGTATAAGTCGTGGTGGTATTATATGTGGGAACATTATTATGATGCGCAAAAAAATGTATAAACAGATTGGAAGTATTAAACCAGCTCCATATCGTTTTATGTTAGAAGAGTTTGGGGGTGACATGACTATAGAACAATTCAGAAAGAATCAAACAATTGATGATACGATACCTGAGGAGATTGATACGAAACCGGTTGTGAATAACGTTATACCCTTTGTGTCAAACACCAAAAAGATGGATGAAATAAAGAATGCTTCTTCTAATAATAGTGCATTAAAACTTAAACGGAATAAACCACTAAAACGAGATTACAACAATTTAGAATCAGCGTTAGGACTCATTATCACTACCAAACCCTAACATACGTTTCTGTTTAGCTGTTGGTATAGAAGGTGGTAAATGAACCGTTTTTTTACTATGAACCCATTGAACTCCATCGTGTGCGGTCCAACAGATGTGATACCGCTCTATCATTTTTCTACATAACACACACGGTAGTGATATAGCGTCTCCGTGTATAGTTTGTCTAAAGACAATTAAGTGACCATATTTTCTATGTAACCAGTCACTAAATTGATGTGGTTTATATCCTTTTTTTATACACTCCCTATAAAGTCTACGAATGAGTTGTCTCTCAGCGCACATATGATTATTGCTAATAACTTCCGGACCCCTTGACATAGAACTTGTCACTGTACAATATTTCATAATTGACAATTCATGCACATTCGACCAGAATATACAAAATTACAGTCTTTACATTCACTTAGGCACACAATATTCTTTTTAGGAACAAGACCCTTGGCAAAACGCTCAAGTTCTTTGACTGTGTATATTCCATACGTTATCATTGTTTCCAATGATGGAAATCTCATTCTATTTCATATTGGACCATAACCCTTATATTAGTTAATTAGTAAAGACATGGTAAACATTTTTTAAGATCCTTTTGAGCCTTAAGCATTACCGCGAAAGAATCAACCATAGGTGGGATAAGAGATTTAAGAATTATTTCAAATTCGGAATCTTCTTCACCCTTATCGATTTGTTCTATGAGGTGATTCAGGACACCGATAACAAGTTTCTTCTTCTGGGGGCCAGGAAGTTTCTTAAATTTATTTGTCTCCATCATGAGTCGACCCAAAATGGGGGGGACATCTTCTTTAGTAAATCCATCATCAAGATATTCAACCTTGATTTCCTCTACAGCCATAATCAGACTTTTTGCGTCAATTTTACCAGCGAATTTTTGGAGTATAACGTCCATTTTAATATTTATATACTATAAGTATAGAAATGAAATTCAATGATATCATCGCAACAACTGCCCTGTCAACAGGATTAGTGAAGATGTATATGGATCTTGAAAATTCTGGAAATGTTGATGTAAAATTTAAAAATTCAATCATTTTTGGTCTCGTTATTACGATGGCATGGTTCATATACTACACCAATGAATACGGTTTCAGTCATTTTACGATATATACTCTAATTAGTATTATTTTACAGTTACATATATTGAGAAATATTATTGTAAAAGAAAAAGTATCTTAAAGATTCAAATCCTTTCTTATTCAGTCATGAGTACTCTCATTCGTTCTTCCGTCAAGCCATCTTGTCACACTCGTCATCAAACTAAGTTGACTAAACGTAGTACACGTTCTTCCTATAAGGTTCGTTCATCGAGTGAGCCTTCGAGTGAGCCTTCGAATGAGCCTTCGGTCGAGCCTTCTATCGATCCATATCAACCACAGACTCGATTCGCTGAGGTTCTCAATGGTCGCGCTGCTATGCAAGGTGTCCTATGGGGTTCTCTAAACTGGATGATGACGGGTGAAAATGTCATTCAGCAGGTTGAGGATCCTGGGTACGCTATCGCTGCGACTGGTGTTGTTACTACATTGGCACTCGCGTCTCTGTTCACAGCCGAAAACTTCAGCACTGAGAAAATCGGAGCATTCACACCTGAAGCTGAGCTCAAGAATGGTAGACTAGCCATGCTTGGGTTTATGGCGTTATCTGGATTGAGTGCCATGTAACTCAAAAATTCAATCATTTTAACTTTATCTTCCATTGAAAATGTCCCTGCTCTACGCATCACGTAGGCCAAGAACACGAAGAGAATATAAACATTCGCAACGATTGGTTTCATACTTATCATTTTGAAAATATAAAGTGTCAAAATACTTAACAAATATAACGATTATGATTGGTTATCACACTATCTACCTCATCTTCAGTCATATGTGGGAATATTGGTAAACTTACACATTTCGAACAAAATTCCTTCGCATTTGGGCAATACCTGTAATACTTCTCGTTACATTTCAGTTCTGGTAAGGAAATTGGATAATGAATACCAGTTTGTATACCTTTACTATTCATGAAAGTAATATAATTATCTCTATTATCTACGAGAATGTAAAATACATGGAATACATCATTCTTACTCCTTCGCCACCTTTCATATGGTATCGTAGCACCCATCATACCTCCCTTGTACGAGTGTGCGATTTCTCTTCTATAATCTGTCCACTCGTTTAAATGTTTCAACTTTGCTGATAGAAACATACCCTGAATCCCATCCATACGACTATTTATACCATCTGTGTTATGCTCATATCTATTATATAGAGAGGCCCCTAAACTTGCGTATTGTTTCATCTTCGTAGCTAGCTGTGTGTTATCAGTAATACACGCACCCGCATCACCTAAAGCTCCCAAATTTTTACCCGGGTAAAAGGAAAAGCATCCGATAGTTCCTAACGTACCCACATGTTGACCATTGGCCGTCAAACCATGAGCTTGTGCACAGTCCTCGATAATCGGTAGTTTAAAATTGTATCTCAGTAATTGTTCCATATCTACATATTGTCCGTATAAATGAACAATAATTATACATTTAATATCCGGATCCATTGTTACATGTTTCCATACCTCACGTGAATTTATTAACCCAGTCTCTGGGTGTACATCAACAAAAAATGGTATATGTCCGGCGTTTTTAACTGCCATAGAAGTAGCTTCGTATGATACAGCTGGAACAATAATTTTGGATTTTGGTTTAAGTTCAAGTGCCTTGATCGCCAAATATAATGCGTCTGTACCACTATTACATGTAATACAATGTTTTGAACCAGAATACATTCTAAAGTCATCGGCGAATTTTGTGTCACCTACATACGCGGATGAATCTATAATCCTATCAAGATCTTGATGGAATGTTTTTCGCAGTGGATCATGTATTCTTTTCAAATCATTAAATGGTACCTTCATTATTAAAGATAAATTGTGTATACTCTTTAATAATGAAGTGTGTAATAGTAGGTTTGGGTTACTTTGGTAAAATCATCAATAATAAATTGAATACTTCATTTTCAGTCGAAGAAATTATCACCGTAGATCCATTTAATACAAATGCGGATTTTAAGAATGTGTCTGATGTAAAAGATGTAGATGGACATTGGTTTATTACAACACCCGCGAGTACACATCATACAATCCTTTTAGAACTATTCGAAAAAGGTGTAAAAAATATATGGGTTGAGAAACCTATTTGTAACACTTTAGATGACACATTGGATATCTTTTCTAAGAAACCTGATGACATTTTTTTATATTGTGATTTCACATGGCTTCAACATGAGGCTATAAAAGCATTGGGGGATTTAAATGACATCAAACATATTGAAATGAAATGGTTGAACGATGGATCTATGATTCCGAAAGATGTAAACATAGTAACCGACTTAGCCGTTCACCCCATTTCAATCTTAACACAATTCTTGATTAAATCAAAAGATGTTTTACAAAATATAAATATAACTTATGCCAATCATACATCGGTATTGATAAATGGGTATAGTCAAAATGGTATTACGTTTAATATAGAAGTTAGTAATTCTTCTATTATAAAATCACGTAATATTGGTATATATTGTGGTAAGGAAGTGTATAGATGGTTTTCAGAAGATCAATATTACATTGAAAATTTAGGTACACTTAATCCGAAAGATGCTATCGTATCTAATATTGAACTATTCTTTTCTAGAAATGCGTTAGGTTATCCATTAGATATTGCGAGAACTCTTGAAACTGTGAATAAACTTTTCACCGACTTTGATAAGTGATGATTTATCTTCATCTGACATTGAAGATCTTTCAATACCAATTGTATTGACTTTGATTGGAACTGATGGAACCCCACCCCACACAATACCATCCGGTGATTCACCTTTAAAAAAGCTATTCGCACCTATCATACAGTATTTACCTATTCTAGAATGTTGATGTATCGATACATTCATACCAATATGAGTATTATCACCTATAGTTACAAATCCAGCTATACTACACCCGGGATTTAATTGTACATTATTTCCTATAGAACAATCATGTCCTATGAATACCTGGCTCATAATGTAACAATTATCACCTATTCGTGTACATGATTCAGTTGGTTTATTTATGATCACATACTCTTTTATTTCTGTATTATCACCAATGATAACTTGACCAATGGGGTTAGATGTTTTACCTTTCCAATCTGGTTCGGTTATCATTGATTTATATAACTTATTCAACTTTAATATTGATTAAAGGAGTGTATTCATATCACAATAGATGAGCGATTCATTTGAACATGTTCTATCAGATGACAACCCGTTTAAGGCTGTAGCAATTGACGAATGTCATCTAGACTTAGTTTACGGTCTCGTGCGGACTCATAAACCAGAAAATGTACTCGAGATAGGAGTTGGTAGTGGTAGAACAACCGCTTATCTATCAAGAGCCTTAGAAAAAAATGAAAATCTGAAAAAACTCACGTTAGTTGACAATTGGGTTGATTGGAAAGGTGAAAAACCCGAACATATTAAAAATTTCCAAGACAAAGTACAATTAGTAGAAAGTGACGAACTTTCATTTGTTTTCGAGAAAAATAAGACGGCATATGATTTTATATTTTCGGATGCAGATCACTGGAACACACAAAAATGGTTTGAGCATGTCTATAGTTCTATACTAAAACCAGGTGGTATATTGATTTACCATGACGTTTCAATTGAGAGTCATTGCCCAAAGGGTGCTTTTAGATTTCCTAATTTGGAACAAATTTTGATTAAGTGTAAGCAATATGGATTGTCTCATATGCACTTTGATAAATGCTCTACTAAAGATGAGGAATGTTGGAGAGGATTACTCGTTATATTTAAATCACAATTACAAACGATCGTTCCAAAAGATGGAAGTTTATATGTTTTAGATTAAATATACAGTATTATTTCTCCACATATCTCCATAGTCATTTGTCCCTTTCATATCGGTGTTATCTGCACCTCTCGCATTATTATATTTACATTTTATGAACCTCTGTTTTGCAAACACAATATGTTCATCGGCACTATGTTGTCCGATCATACACTTTTCCGGGTATGCTCGAACATAATCAATCGCGGCGTTCATATACGCACCAGGACCTGTTGGATACAAACAATCAACACCATAATGCCGTTGTTTGGTGTTCCATAAAATGAGGTCGATCATTTTATTCGATATGGTATGTTTCGGGATAGAACCTATAAATGCGGTGTACATACACATTTGATTTGGAGGACAATCAACACTCGTGTAATATTCTTTACCTACGTTGGCTAAAGTATCAATAGATTCCATACATACCTGTCGAATATCCGAGTACCATCCACCTTCGTTATAAAGTATTAAATGTCGCATTAAGTCACATTTATAAGAGTACGGCTTGAGTGACTCATACGCTTTGAGAACCTTTTCATCAAAATGTTCTTTTATATACGCGACACAATCATCACCTGAATACATTTTGATTTTGTATCCGGGATTCATACGGTACCATGTTTCTAGTGCCTTTTTCATACCATCGGGTAATGTTGGGAGTTTTCCGTCATCAACTATGAGGACTTTGTGTATTACTTTCGGTATCATATTGAACTTAAAGCTATTATATTCTTTAATAATAATAATGAAGTTATCTTACGCTATTACGGTGTGCAATGAATCTAAAGATTTATATTCACTTATTTCCTTTTTAAAACGGGTCAAAGATGAGGAGGACGAAATTAATGTTCTAGTAGATACAAAACATGTGACACCACAGGTTTTACGAGTATTAGATAATTTTAAAAACGATATCGTTACATGTGAAAGATCTTTTGATGGCGATTTCAGTGTACATAGAAACTTTCATACGAGTCAGTGTTCCGGTGATTATATATTCATAATAGATCCAGATGAAATGCCAAAGGAAAAATTGATCAAAGGTATCAAGGGTATTATAGATGAAACAAATGTAGATTTAATAAAGGTTCCTAGAATAAACATATGTTTAGGTGCAACTGATACATGGTACGAAGATCATGGCTTTACAGTTAATGATTTTGATTGGGTTAATTGGCCAGATTATATAGATCGAGTTTATAAAAATAAACCTTCAGAAATCAAATATGATAAGAGTTTACATGAATCTATAACGGGTTATGATAAATTTATATCGATTTCACCACACCCACAGATGGCTATACTACATGTAAAAAGTGTTGATAAAGATGATCATCGATGGACCGATGGTAAACTTAAAATTCGTGAAGATGATAATCTATATGATTCTTTGATGTAAAAAAAATATTATCAAAATATAGTACAATGATTGAAGGTCATGACGAATTTAAAGATATATACCAGGATCTTGACGCACGTATTAATGAAATAACTACAAAATTACAAGCATTGCCAATTGAAGATTATAAGATTATCGAACGGTACACAAGCCTCGACGAAGAAATGAATGATGTAATTGACTGGTATGAAAATAAAAGAAATGAAATTATACTCTTTTGTAATAAATATGATTTCGAAAAAAAACTAATAGGTGTGAAATTGTCAAGAATGGAATGTACTTTACAAATACTTGACAATGACGTACAGCAGATTAACTGTGTAACACCTGAAGGACTTCATTAACAGCCGGGTGACGAACAATATCTCTATCATCCATTTCGACATGTTTGATATACTCCATGTCTATACACTGCATCTTGTATACCAAATCTTCTAATCCATTTAATTCACCTAAATCTGATTGCTCAAGATCTCCAGTGATGATGAGTTTAGTGTCTTCACCTATACGTGTAAGAAGCATTTTCATTTGATTTGGGGTTGAATTCTGCATTTCATCAGCTATGATGACTGTTTGATGAAATGTTCTACCTCTCATATATCCAAGGGGTTCGACACATATACATCTATCCATTTGATTATGTGTTAGAGACTGCTCGAAAATATCATACATTGGTCTCGTCCATGGTTCCATTTTTTGATCCATATCACCCGGTAGATACCCCATGTCTTCATCCGCTGTAACTATAGGTCTCGTGAGTATAACTCTGGCCCTGGGATTTTTAGAAATATATTCATTTGCTATTTGACATGCGAGTATTGTTTTACCTGACCCGGCTGGCCCTGTGCCAATTATAATAGGTTTATTAGACCTAAGTGCTAAGACATATCTACATTGACCAGCAGTCTTTGGGAAGTTCATATATACTATTTAAAGTTTTTTTCCTTATCTAAGTTATATGGACTTTCATTTTATAAAGTTAAATCATAATGGTACATATCTAAGTCTCGTGGATCCTAAATCTAAACCACGTTTCGTATGTTTTTATGATAAAGATGTGACTAATAATTGTATAGATTATATCTCCGAATTTAGAGCTAAAAACCGCATTTGGCCATCTCTTGATATGTCATCAGCCAATCGGAAATTAGAGAAAGAAGATAGTGCTACATTTCCATATGGATCACCTAAAATTATAAAACGATCATTAGAAATTGATTCTTTGGATTTAAACACTATTGATATAATGGCATCTAGAACAAATGTATCATTTTATTGTATTTTAAAATTTGAAGTATTAATTGGTGAAGAAACTGAGACGATCTCTCTCTCTGGGCAAGAGATGGACGGTATAGCAGATCCTAATGATTTTGGAAAATGGATGGATTTTAGCTTAAAAACAAAGTAACATAATTGAATAACATGTGTGGTATAATTGCCCTCTTCGGTGAAGAAGTGGAATTGGGTTCATATCTCCTTTCTCATAGAGGCCCAGATGACTATAGAACCTCTAAAATTGGAAAATGTCGAATGGACTTTTACCGTCTCGCGATAAATGATCTCACTGATGCCGGTATGCAGCCATTCACTGAAAATAAGGCTATGCTCGTATGTAATGGAGAGATCTATAATCATAAAAAATTCCGGTTAGGGCATGAAAAGAGTACAAGTGACTGTGAAGTACTCATCAATATGATTCAATCATACGGTATCACGAAGACCGTTGATATGATTAACGGTGACTTTTCATTTATATATTCAGATGGTAAGCGTATCCTGGCAGCACGGGATCCCGTTGGTGTAAGACCCATGTTTTACACACGATACGATGATAACTCGATCGCATTCGCAAGTGAAGTCAAGGCATTGGTATCATTAGGTTCAACTATTCACATTTTTCCACCTGGGCATATATATGATTCATACATCAACGACTTCGTATGCTACCACACTGGGTATTGGAGGGTTAATAAACATGTGAATAATAAAATGATCAATGAAATTCGTCAAAGCTTTGAGGATGCCGTTCATCTTCGATTGGCTAACACTGAACGCGACATCGGGTTCTTATTATCTGGTGGTCTTGACAGTAGTCTTATCGCATCTATCGCGTCTCGGAAAATTGGGAAGATTAAGACCTTCTCGATCGGTCTCGAGGGGAGTCCTGATCTCGTGGCGGCTCGGAAAGTTGCGAAGTATCTTAACACTGATCACACAGAGGTTAAGTTTACACCACAAGAAGGGATTTCACATCTCACCGATGTGATCCATTCCCTCGAATCGTACGACACGACAACTGTGCGTGCGAGTACACCCATGTGGCTGTTATGTAAGTATATCAAACAGAAGACAAATTGTAGATACATCTTCTCGGGTGAAGGAAGTGATGAAATTCTAGGGGGGTATCTCTATTTCCATAACGCACCAAATGTGGATGAATTTGCATGTGAAAACATGCGTCGTCTTCGTTTAATTCACCAGTTTGATGGGTTACGTGCGGATAGATGTGCGGGTGCGCATGGTCTCGATTTGATTGTACCATTTCTTGACAAGAATTTTATTGAACTATGTATGACTATGAATCAAAATGACAAAGTCGCGAGTATTGAAAAGAATATACTACGTGAAGCATTCGAAGGGTATCTCCCACATGAAGTATTGTGGCGACAAAAGGATGGAATGAGTGACGCAGTCGGGACGAATTGGGTAGACGAAGTAAAAAAATATGCAGAAGATAACATCGATAATATGTTATTCAAGGAAACGCGAGTAAAATCACATGGTCATAATACACCAATTACAAAAGAAGAAGCTCTGTATAGAAACATCTTCTGGAAACTGTATGGAAAACATAATGATCACCTTGTATCTGAAATATGGAGACCTAAATGGACTACAGTAACTGATCCAAGTGCGCGTCTACTTATAGAAAAGAAACCTATATAATATATATGGCACATTTTGTCACCCGATTTGATTGTAAAAATGAGGAACATGTGATATGGCTCAAGGTGGTTGGTAATAAAACTGGTCAGTCGATGAATGGTGCTAAGATTGATCTTATGAGTTACGTTCATGACAATCCTTTACCAGGAAGACCTACACTTGAACTCCCTACAGATTGGGCGTATATACATTTCCAATTGTGTATGAAGTATGCGAATGCTGTCCTAAACGAGGATGCCTTCGTCCCGGGGGTGAAGTAATGTATATTCACGTAATGTAAAATCTTGTGGTTCTGAATTTTCATCCATGCGCATAAGTAAGACTTTACCTTTCACGTCTTCCCCATGAAATGGGTATGGTAATACATTCTCGTTTTCTATGAGACCATGTTCAGGTTTCATGATGACAACATCTATTTCAGGCCATTGACCAATAAATGTAGCTCTCCCCAAAAGTATTTTAAAAATTTCGTTTTTCGATGGTTCAATATCAATGTCGATTTCTTCTATATGGTTTAGTGTTTCATGTATAAGAACGGCTTTCGTCATCTTACTCTCATTATATAAAAAAATATTGATAAAAGATATATTAATAATGGAGCGTAGAACAATGTTTCTTCTCGCAATCGCCCTGCTTTTGATCGTATATTTCATCAGCTGCCAGGGTTCTATACCAGGAAATGACCCTCGGTTTGTATTCAGTGAGAAGTACCGAGCGCAACAAGCTGATTATAAGTATGGATTAGTGGACACTAACCCCGCTCGCCGCGTGGGAGCTTTTTTCGATACCTGCTCTCCTGAAAATATGGGGGATTGCAAGCGTAATGATCCTTATAAAGGTCTTCCCAAACCCTAAGTAAACACGATTTCACTGATAAATTCACATTTCTCACTAAAATTGTATTAAAAGGGTACATAGAGTATTATACAAGAATATGGAAAATCCTACTCGCGATTTTGTTATCACTCGACTATCTGATCTATTGGGATTACCGAAAGATGATGTTATATGTATAAATATGGAAAAAAATATATTGAATCATTCAATTAGTCGATGTAATGATGCCGCATGGGAGAATTATAAATTTGTAAACATTTATAAACATAAATTTTTACAGATTCAATATAATATTCGTAAATCTCCAGAACTAAAAAAGAATATACTGGAAAAGAAATTGAAGACGTATGATGTTATTGAGATGAGACCAGAACAATTATGGTTCGATGGTCCATCGGCCAAACAGGTAGAAAAGAAGGTTCACATAGATATAAGAAAACAAGCCATCATTAAGGAGATACAAAATCAAGATGGATTGTTTAAATGTGGAAAATGTAGATCTATGAAGACATCGTATTATCAAATGCAAACACGATCAGCCGATGAACCTATGACAGTCTTTGTAAGCTGTCTCAACTGTGGAAAAAATTGGAAGTGTTAAGTTTATGTGTAGAATCGGTCAAATCTGTTTCCAGATCACCTACTGATAATATAAAATTATATGGCAATCGATTCTTCATGAGTGTTTTAGTACTCGCACTAGTAAATCCTAAATAGTCACTAGGAATGTTATATTTACCAAGTTGATTTATAGTCCAATCGATAACTGTTTTAATTCCAGGTCTCGCTGTAATAATTATAATTTTATATCCCAAATGTCTAGCTATATATAGGAGTTCAACCATAGGTTTGATTGGAGTACCATCTGTATATATCAAGGTATCATCTATATCGAACATTACAGCATCATTTTGCTCGATCACACGACCCGATATATACTGTACACCTCTTTCTTTAAGAGTATCCATTAATATTATTAAAGATTTAAATTTCATCTAACCTAGATATGATCGTAGATGTTCACTGCGATGATGGAACTACACAAATCGCCCGAATAGTTAACGATTCTGATATCACATACTCTGTACAGTTTTTAGAAAAGAATAAACATCATTTATATGATTTTGTGAATACAGTTGAAGTAATCACTAAAGAAGCTATTTCAGGATTTTATGACACAGATGATCTAGAAAATACACATTTATATACAAGGGTTACTAATGGATATGAACTAGTGGACGATAGTGAAGATTTAGATTACACGGCTTCTGATATCGATAGTGACGAAAGTGAAAGTGATGTGAGTCTCATTGACGAAAATGACTGTGAGGATGATGATGAAAATGAAGCCTAAGTATAATAAATTCTTTTGTATATATATCATTATGGAGTATAAAGAACCAAACAAACGCGTGACTAAAAACGATAAGAAAAGTTGTCGACAAACATATTCGCAAAAACATGTAAGAAATATGCTTAAACAAAAGGAGCGTTCATTAGCTAAGAAAAACGATGGCACCCTACAGCCCCCCAAACTCCCATTACTCCCAAATGGACGTATCAGAATATGATGAGGAGCGTCTTTTTACGTTTATTGGTAAGACAGGTAAAAAGTTCTACTGGTTAACCCATCGGTTAGAACTCGATTATATGTGGTACGATAAGAAACGAAAAGTTATAGAGCTATGGGGACCGTATCACACACATGTCAATCATCAGGCAGAACGTGTGATTCGTTGTGAACTCGAATATTTTATGAAACCTAAGTTAGGAGACGATGTCACAAAAAACTATAATGGAGCAGAAACCCCCCTCGAGGTCTCTTAAATGTCTACCACTTCAAAAGGCTGGTGAGCCTGCGGAAGGGAGTTTCTTATATAGTATCTGTAGATCTACATATGCTGATCATGTCACTTACCCAAAGAGACCTGTGTATAAATATGACGATTATCTAAAACTTCTGAAAACAAATAATAAACAAATGGGTATACCATATGTGGATCCAAAATTACCCGTGTATGAATATCAACCAATACCTAAAAAAACACCAGAAGTCGAATTAGATGTACCTGATCGAGTATATATGAGACTCCGTATTTTAAAAAATGGTATCGTACGTGTAAAACTCAATGCGAGTATATGGGATTTACACAATGCATATTATCGACGAGCGATTAAACCACCATTCAAGGCAGTATTACAAGCTTATAAAGCACATGGCTTTAGTCAAAACTTTATGGAAAATATGAAAAAAAACAATGAAAAACAAAAACGTTTGGCACAACGTATAGACAAAGTATTTATTAATATTTTTGATAAAGATCATGTTAAAAGATTGAAAAAAGAAAAGAAGAAAGAAGAAGAGAAGGAAAAGAAGAGAGAAGAGAAGGAGAAGGAAAAGGAAAAGGAAGATGAAGTCAATATTGAATTAAATGAACCCGAAGAGGATGAAGAAGATGAAGAAATTGTAGATGGAGAGATGGATATTGAACCCGACGCTGACGACGATGAAGTCGTCGAAGATGATTTCTTATCGGATGGAGAATAAGAACCTAAGTAGTTATCATTTTTGTTATAAACCACACTAATATGTTTATCACTAACGTTATTCTCTGTAACCTTATACTCGATCGTGGCTTCTTTAACACCCTAAAAGAAGCGACCTATCACGCAAACCAACAAAAGAGTGAAAAAATCTGGAAACTCACTGACGACTCTGTATACTTTGGCAACGTAGAAGTTCGTGTATACAACACCGAGGATTACAAAAATGAACATTTTCTTTCTTTCATTGATTCCCATTGAAATTGCTAAAATGTCTTTTGCTCGATATAAAATCCCAATTGATAGTAAATGATAGTTTGACGACTGGACATGTGCGGTTATCGGGTATTCTAAGCGAATGTTTTGTAAATGAACATAACTTCAGGTCTTTTTTCTGGTTCACCATACCCCAATGATTTCATAAACTTATGTACTTCATTATCTTCGGAGAAATTGTGAATCTCGATGAGTACAGTGGGTTTATGTTTCTTGAGGGTTTCTTGTGCACCCTTTAGCGCATGTAGTTCATGACCTTCAACATCAATCTTTACGAAAGATGGTGTACCGGTATAAATATCATCGAGGCGATCACAGTGTACATCAATACCCTCCCCTTTCCAATCGTCTGGATGATGAAAACTCGTTCCACCATAATTGATCAATGTACTTGATTCTGTACACGCATGTGAAGGAATATGTATTTTAGATACAGTTTTTTCGTCTGATAAGGCACGTGGAACAACCTCGACAGGGTACCTGAGTGCATTATTGTTTACATTTTGATTTATAATTTCATAAAACACGGGTTCGAATGAGATTACCGGACCATAATCTGAAAACATCAATGTATTATACCCGATATTCGCGCCTATATCAAGTATGTCTGTACCATGTTTATGCCATAGGCGCACATCTCGACGCATCCATGAATCCCACTCGTGCCCTCGAGCAATTGCGGGACCTATATATTCATCGTTTGATATGACACATACGTCATATATACCATTATTTACGCGTGTGACGTTAATCTCCATACTATTTAGAACATGGTATTAAGCTTTAAATAAGACTTATAGATTTAAAATGATGTACAAATATATGGCGATCGATAAGACTATGAAAGACAAGCTCACTGATTCTGAGAAGAAGAAAATCAAGCAGGAGAACAAGGCGAAGGCGAACCCCAAGAAGTCTGAGGCTAAGAAGGAAAAGAATGATGCGTGTCGTGAGAAGCGAAAGGAAGAGGGAACCACCAAGTCATTTGCTTAATAAAAATTATTAATTTAATAAAAACCCTTATTAAAACTTTAAAAAATTACATAAGTTTAATAAAACTTAATTTAATTTGCCATAATCCTTTTATTATT